>Ga0154517_103_pt1 | contig 291875 bp, 229 predicted proteins | sample RifGroE2_FD_115996 | JGI IMG/M metagenome (GOLD analysis project Ga0154517, IMG submission 115996) | Bacteroidetes bacterium GWE2_42_24
TAAATTTCTTTCTCTTCAGGCTTACTAAACTGTATGCTTAATATTACTCGCCCCCAGGTTTTGGTTGTGATCCGGGGTGTGCGCATGCCCGGTAGCTTAAATCTCAGCTCTACGCGGATTTGTTTTTCCTGTTGTGGGGCTTCTCTCTTTTTCATTATTGAAGAACTTGCCTGAGATTATCTTGCTGAGCGTGCAGCTTTCTACATTGAAATTTGCACTTAATAATAGCACACGGATAAAAATCCAAATCGCTGACATCTATAATACCCAGGCCAAAACTAAAATCCAGACGAAACGGACATTACAGTCATAAGTATACCAGCTTTCTCATTTTTTCCGGACAGTAGTCGGACGTGAATCATTAAGCAACCAAATTTTTCATTTGAAACAGGTTGATAATCAAGTAAAAGGTATACCACGGATAGACTATAGCCTTTTTTACTTGTCTTTTTGCCGGGTTTACAGTAAGTTAAGAGTGTATTTTGAGAGGCGGTGACTTGGACATTGACCTTGACTATGACTCCCGATAGCGATCAGCGATTTTTTAACAGGTAATCGTTTTAGTAAGTTTCCTTGAATCTAAAGTCTGGTTAAAAACTACGGAGCCGGGGTGATGCTGGAGGTCATGCCTTCCTGGGTTAGTTTGTAGAGACAAGGCATGCCTTGTCTCTACAATAATTATATCGTCCCCGACTCCTAAATCCCAATCAATATCAGAGAATATCGAAAAAGCCGGATGTAGCGTATTCCAGCTTTTGCATGGCTATTAAAATGTGTCATTTTTTAAGATGAACCGTAGATCAAGCGTAGATCAAGCGTAGATGAAGCGTATCTCAAGCGTACGGTTAAGGTTGATCTTTGCTTGATTTTTGGCTGAAATGCGGCATACGTTCTTTTGATACTCCATCATGTTATGCCATTATCATACCAAACCCGTAAAAAATTCAGGGATGGATAAAAAAAATTGAATCGATAAATTGTTACTTATCGGCCAATATAAGCCTCTGTTTGAATACCTGGGCGATTAAATTGAGTTGTGCTATTATCGCTTTGGAAAAGTTTTCGTCCGCGGAGCCTATTCCACAGGCGATTGGCCGACCGGACTGAGGACACAACGTGAATAGAGTCCGGGGCATCCGGATCGCCTGAACATCGTGGCTTTTCTCTTTTTTTGGGGGCATTACCCGTTGTGAGGAAGTTTTAATGCTGGGAGTACCAATGACAATCAGGTCTCCTGAGGTGTCGTTAGAGCCAGTAATGAAATCCTTATCCTTTAAACCTTGAATTGATAGTTCTGCTTGGTTTGCTGATACTAATAATAATGCTGGCACCAGAAATACACATAAGCAACACTAAAACAAGCGAAATCAACAAAATAATGCGACAAATTGCTTTGCTAATCAGATTTCATGAACAACAAGGGTTAATCCGGCAGGATTAGGGCAGTCATCTATTGTATTAAGCAAAAGGGATGAAATAAACAACAACGAGGATACGCTGCAAACATAAATAATTGTATTAGTGCGGTTTAAAGCATTCACCTATAAAACAAATACAATTACTACAGGTGGTGTTATAAACTGCGCAGGGCATAGAAAATCGGTGATAGCGATCGGGAGGCATTGGCATGACTTTGACTAACTAATGAATTCTATGAATCATGAGGCAGCTAAAGAAATCTTTACATCGGATTCCTCTCAAATAGTTCCTTAGATTCCGAATTTGTAGGCCAGACCAATACCGAAGGTCTCCTTGAACTGGGTGCCCGGCCCTTCGCTTATTTTTACCCGCTCGTTGTTGATTACATCATATCGCGGCACCATAATGTTGTGATCATATACCATCTGGAATCGCAGCGAGGAAGTCAAGAATTTGTTGATGTTGAAAATGATGGCGGTCTCCCAGTTGATGTCAATATTCCATCGGTTTGGTTTGTTTTCATCAAAGTAATTATTGTAGAGTTCCAATTTTGTGTCCAGGCTCACATTCTCAAAAACATCACGGTTGAAGCGGGCTGTCACGTTGATGCCAAACTCCGCTTTCACTTTTTTTGAAGGAACGATAATTTGTCCGTTTGTATCAGTTTGTACAGGTGTAACACCAAAGGCTCCGGCATCTGATAGCTCCTGATCCAAAACGAGCGTAAATTTGCCGGAGGCCGGGGAGAGGAACAGTGTGAAGTTATTATTGGGTTTAAATTGCATGCCAAGCGAGGTGGTAAGATAGCAGGGTGCCATAAATTTGGAAACCACAGTCGAGTCGTTGGGATATTTAAACCCCTCGGCAAACTGCGTTTTAATATTAAGCTGAGAAGTATAAAACCAATTTCCGATAGCCTGAAATCCGAAGGTGGATGTCAGGTCAATTTTATCCTCAGTCTTTCTGAGTTTATTGAGTTCTGTACGCATGATGCCGAAGGAGGCGTTAAGCAAGTGTTCACTTCGCATTTTGCCTTTTTGATAGGCAGCGGCATAACTGATATAGGCAGTCCCGGCAAGTGAGCTTTCGCCCCCTTCTGCCCAGGTGGTGACGCCTGTTTGATTGAAGTTTAGTGAGTTACTACCTTTAAAGAGCCAGTAGGTCGTGTCTGCGTCGGGTGTATTTTCCTCGTTAGACATGGCCGACATACTCAGCAACATTATGAAGACGGTAGAAATGGTTTTCATGAATTCTGACAGGTGTAAATGATAGTATAGGATGAAACGTATTTCAGGAAAAATCATTGTAAGGTTTTTTGACCGGTTGTTGAAAAATATCTGGTTCTATAAATTAGTGTTATGCATTTAATGTCTGGCTGTCGGGGAGCATTAATCGTTACAAAATGAACTAACTGGGCATGATTTTCATCCATCTTTTCAGCGACTTGAATTTCACTCGGGAAGGAATTACGATATAGTATAATTTGAATGTGTTCCTGAAGGGGGGTTATGGCCGGAAACATACAGTGACAGGTAAAGTGGGTGACGTTTTCGTGTGAAGTAAAACAGATTTCCTTGCCGGAAAGGATGAATAAACTGATCGTATTATATGTTTCACTGAAGCCGGCGAAGTTGTCGGGGAAATGATAACCGACCGGAGGCATATCGCTCAGGAGAGTCTGTCTGGTTTTGTCAGAAATGTAATCGTATTCCTGAAATATCCATTTATGGTGAGTTGACACCTTCCGGTATAGAAGCCGTTCAGAGGTAATCAGTCGGATCGGCTATTTCTTTGAGGAAGGGTGCTACGGCACGATTATAGATGCCCTGAATCCAGGCGATGGCCATCCCATAGTTGGTTACCGGAATACCGGCATCTACGGCAGGCTTCAGCCTCCCGATAATTTGACGACGTGTCAATACACAGCCACCGCATTGTATAACAAGTGCGTATTCAGTAATCGGGCGGGGCAGCCTGTCAAGTCCCGATACCACATCATACGAAAGTTTTTTACCTGAGAAGGTGCTAAGCCATCTGGGGATTTTCATTCGGCCGATATCATCGCAGGAGACATGGTGCGTGCATGATTCGAGGATCAGGATGCAGTCGTTATCGAGGAGTTTATCAATGTGGGGTGTCCCTTGAAGATAATTTGTGAAATCGCCTTTTTGTCGGGCAAGCAATATGCTAAAACTGGTGAGGGGGATATGCGGAGGAATCATGGCATCTGTCTTCAGGAAAATTTGACTGTCGGTGATGGCCAGTGCCGGTTTTGGGTTCATTCGACGAATAAAAGAGTCGGTCTCTTTTTCTTTACAAACTACAGCAATGCCGTCATTGTCGAGTATGTCGCGGATCGCCTGTACCTGGGGAAGGATGAGCCTTCCTTCGGGCGCTTCGATATCGATAGGCGTAATGAGTAATACAGTATCGCCGTATTTGATCAGATCACCAACCATGGAGGTGCTGCGATAAGCTGTTTCGGGAATAGCGTGTTGAAGAGCCCTGATGAGCTCTTCAACACCTTCATGTCGAAGCGCACTGAAATCAATGATGCTGGTTTTTGGATTGCATGCAAGGATCAGCTTCTGCGTTGCATCTGTCAGAACTTCAAGGTCATTTTTGTTGTGTATGATCAGGTACGGAACTGAATCGTTGTTGAAATGATCCAGAAGTTCAATCTCTTTTCCCCCAAATTGGTTGTGGCTGATAACCAGGAGGGCCAGATCACATTGACTGATAACATCAAGCGTTCTGGAAACCCGCTTTATTCCAAGTTCTCCGGTATCGTCAGCGCCGGCAGTATCGATCAGAACAACTGGTCCAATTCCATGGATTTCAATAGTTTTTTTTACCGGGTCAGTAGTTGTGCCTGCCTGATCGGATACAATTGCAATTTCCTGGCTTGCCAGTGCATTAATGATGGAGCTTTTCCCCTGATTACGACGACCAAAAATGCCGATGTGGGGCCGTGATTCTTTTCCTTTGATCATGGATCAATATTGGTGACGAATAGTATTTTCGTTATTTGTTAAATAAATCAGAGAGGGTAAACCCGGCTCTGAGTAATTGATCGGGTTTTAAAAGTGTTTTTAATTCTTCGGGATCAAAGAATTGCAATTCTTCATTTGCACCGAAAACGTCGAGGTGATCCGTTTTCATTTTGCGAGCCATAATAGTGGCTTTATCATACCCTATATATGGGCTAAGGGCAGTTGTGACAGCCGGACTCATAAACAGTCGCTTCAACGCTGGTTCTGGATTTAAAGTCAATCCCTTCAGCAGGTTGTCGGTTATGGATTTATCAGCAGCAAGAAGCAATTTCTGACTTTCGAGGATGGCATGTCCGATGGAAGGGATGTAGGCGTTCAGATCGAGACATCCCTGAGCAGATAACTGCGTAATAAGCTGGTCGTTGGCGTATACTTTATGGGCAGCCGATATCACAAATTCTGCGATTACCGGATTAACTTTTCCGGGCATAATGGTACTACCAATCTGGCGGGCAGGGATGGAGATGTCGTTTGGGAAAGTAAAATCAGAAGCAAGCAATCGCAGGTCAGAAGCCATTTTTTCGAGGTTAACGGCGTGAGCTTTCAATATCGCGTGAACTTCGACGAGGGGGTCGAGATTCATGGTACTGTCGGCAAGATTTTCGGAACGAGTGGCGGGTAATCCGGTAATTTGCTGGAGTTGACGCGAAGCTTCCATGAGGAAGAAACGAGGGACACTGGTCGCTGTTCCAATGGCACCGCCACCGAGGTTGATTGTTTTAATTCGTTCAAAACATTTTGATATTCGCCACCAGTCGCGCGAGAGCGCTTCGCTATAGGCTCCGAAAAGTCTTCCATACGACGAAGGGACAGCCTCCTGCATTTGGGTATGCCCAATGCGCAACATGTTGCGGCTTTCAACCTCCAGTCGCTCGATTTCAGCTCTGAGTTTGTTGATGCTGTCTTCGGCATCGCGAAGGAGAGCCATCATGGCCATCCGAAGAGCTGTGGGAACTACATCGTTTGTTGATTGGTAAAGGTTGGCATCTTCAATAGGGTGTAGTTGAGTGTAATCGCCCGGATTAAGCCCGATGATTTGTAAGGCCCGGTTAACGATAATTTCATTCACATTCATGTTGATACTTGTACCAGCTCCGCCTTGTGTAGCAGGGACAATGAACGAGCTGAAGTGTTTTCCTTCTGCCACTTCTGAAGCCGCTTTCTCAAGGGCTGTGAGCTTTTCCCTGTTCATGATACGGATAGGCACCTTTTTTGTGAACTTCTTCTTATCAATGGCATCAAAGAACTTTCCGATTGTCTGGTAGCAGGCAAGTTTAACCCAACCCATGGCGCGATACCATTCCTCATGGAAGCGATCGCTGTATGGGAAATTTTCGGCAGCCCTCAGGCTTTGTAATCCAAAAAGGGCTTCTCCGGGGATTTGCCGGCTGCCAAGAAAATCATATTCGGTTCTTTGAAAATCGGGTTTGGACATTATTTAATTCCCAACTTTTTAGCGAGGTGTTTTGGAATGGCATCTTTATGAACCAAGATGGCAACTGTATTCAGTTTGAAATAGCTTTCCGACATGTTGAGGTAACCACCAAAATCATTGCTTTCGGTTCCCCATGAATTTTTTGTGATATAATAGATTGTTCCGTTCTGATCTTTTACTACCCCCGTAAGGTGCATCAGATGATCGTCAGTCGTCGTTTGATTTTCAAAACTGGTATCACGTTCTGCCTGACCGATCTGTTTCTCAGGAACAGGTTTTTCGAAGCTGTAGACAGATTTAAGACGCTCCTTCCCGGTCATTTTTTCCCATTTAGCCTTTTCTGTCCCGGTAAAGTCGGTTGTTTCTGCATCAGGGACGATGGCCATACCTTTATTGTGGGAAAATCCCTTATTTCCCACATCTCCATCCCAGCAGACCGAAAAGCCTTTTTTAAAGGCATAATTAATCACCTCCATGAGATCATTGATAGGAAGATTGTAATATAGCTTCAAATCATAGTTGTCAGGAATTTCCAAAGCACAGGTTTCGTAAAAGGGATAAATGGAATAGGAAGTAAGCTCTACATAATCATCAGGGTTGAATCCCGATGCTTTAACAGCTTCCATGGGTGTCAGTTTACTACCGTTCCAGTCGAATGTCGTAGGAACTGTTCCGAGGTAAGCGTCTAAAATGGCCTCAAACGCAGGCCTCCAGGCAGTCGAAACCTTGTGGTTTGGGTTTTTAACAACAACATCCAAAAAAGCTTTTGACGCTTCATCAAGCTCTCCGTGTATATGCTTATTTTCGCCGTAATTGAGTCCCGGGTAAGCTGTTTCGGTAAGAAATCCCCATTTTTTAATTGCGTTTATTCCATGATGAGCCTGACCTCCTGCGCTATAATTTGAGGTTCCATGCATTCTTACATAGTGTTGCCCTTTATCTGCATAGGTATTTCTCACAAAGTACATCTCGGACAGATTAATCTCTGTTCCGCCCATTCTGATGATTTCAGACTCAATAAAAGAAGTCACGGCAAAACTCCAGCATGTTCCACTATTATCCTGATGTTTAACAGGTGTTGCTCTTATTGTACAAATAGTATCAAATATGAAACCCCTGTGGGTGGTGTCCTGTGCAAATACTGTAGAAGGCGATGTACTACATATCAACAAAATTAAGGTGAATAACCGGACAAAGTGATTTGATCGCATGAAAGGGTGATTAAGGTTAAACTTGGGAAAAGGAAATTTGTCGGAGACAAGGCTACAAATTTATACTTTTATCAGCAAATTTCATTGACTTCCATATTAAAACCGAGTCGCGGAAGCCAATTAAATGTGGTTTACATTTAGGAACTACCCATGCTGCTGACTTGCCCAAGAGTAATTGAGGACTTATCCGTTTTATACACGATTAACCAATAGAGGATTCTGCATGCTGAATCTTGGTTTTCTGTCGAAGAAATTACCTTGACGTAGTTTTACGACGGATTCACTAAGAGTCGCATCTTGAAACAGAGGCCGCCGGGCAATGGAATTGAGTCAGCCATCTCCATATTGTTCATGATAGCTGCCTCCTGTTGAATGGTAATATTTGAAATCTTTCTTTACTATTTAAGTAATTGTCTAGCAGGTGAATGGAAAAACACCTTGAACTAAAGGGAAGCGGATCATTTGAGGTAAAGCTTTTGCATGCTGAGCGTTGGGAATTGATGAATAGGCATTTTTAAGCTCCATTAGTTAGCTTTCTAAAACTTCCGTCCGATCAGGCTTAATGAAGCGGAGGGAGCCTTTTGTTGCTGATGTCAGTGCTTAATTAGCCTCCTGTTCAAAATCGTTATTCCTTTTTATTTATGTAGCTTTAGTCAGGGTATTCAATTTGCTATGTTAATTATGTCCTACTTTAGAAAAGTTTATTGAAAACCAATAAATTAATTATGAAGTAATCAGTAGGCGGGTACTAAAGTCATTTGGACTTGTACTTTTTACAAGAGAAAAATTTACTTTTCATGAACTTGTCTCGTCTAAGAAAGTGTTTACCTTTGTATGGTCAATTTGTAATTTTACCAAACTGACGCTTTCCCAGAGGCCTTTGATGATTCTGATATGATCTTTTATATTAAGCTTCTTTGTAGTTAACAAAATAGCTGTAACTTTCGCCACTAATTTTGAGACGATATCTTTACTAACAAATTTATCCGATATGAAAAATAAATCTTTACTAACCAAGGTTTTAGCATTCCTTTTTTGCTTTGGGTTTGTTGTCAACCTGTCTGCACAGACTGCTCTAACATGGCAGGACAGGGGACCCAATAACAACGCCGGTCCGGTGCGTTCCGTTTTGTTTGACAAACAAGATGCCACAGGTAATACACTTTATGCAGGTGCTCTTGCAGGTGGAATTTGGAAAACTGTGAATCAGGGACTTTATTGGCAGAAGATTAACCTTTCAGGTTCCAATCTGGCCGTTTCTTGTATGGTTCAGGCATCAGATAATAAGATCTATGCTGGTACCGGCATATACTATGATGATCAAAAAGAAAACCTGCGGATAAAAGGTACCGGTCTTTTCGTATCAACCGATGGTGAAAATTTCTCTCTTGTAGCAGGTACTAATGGAGTTGGTTGGGAATACATCAATGCGGTGGCTTTCGACAATCAAGGCAGAATGTATGTTGCAACAGCCACAGGTCTGATGTATCTCGATGCTGGAAGTTCAGTATGGAAAGTAGCAAAAGGAACTGACGATGGAGTTGCCGTTGACCTCACAGGTGTTACTTATGATGTAAAGACTTCAACCGATGGTCTTGTCATCGTTTTTGTCAATGGTAAAGCCTATACAAGCAGTAATGCAGGCCCTGAACAGTTTGTCTGCCAGTCTATAAAATACCAGGTTGGCGACGTATGGGAGAATCCTACAAAATTGCCTAAGAATGGTGTTCTGCGTATGAGTTTTGCAATTGCGCCTTCAGCCGAAAATGTTGTTTATGCTAGTTCAGCTACAACTGTTGGTAGCCTTGAAGGTGTATATGTTTCACGTGATGGTGGTGTCAATTGGAGCGTAATTCTGCCCTTTACTACCGGTACATGGAATATCTTCGCTTCTTCCGGTACAAATTATGGAGCATACAATAACAACATAATAGTTCTTCCAAATAATCCTGATAAAATATTTGTTGGTTGCATGAACATGTATTCTGGTCAAAAAGTGCAGGATACCGGTTTTTATGATTGGAACGGCGGACCTATCAGTTTCAATTCTGTCGACCCCTCGAGCGATTATTACATTCACTCATACCATAACAATTACACCTTTCATCCTTCCATTCATAATCTGATGGCCATTGCCTCAGATGGGGGTGTTACAATTTCCAAAAACGGAGCCCTTACTTTCGTAACCGTAAATAAACTATTGGGTATTGCCCACGTTAGAGGTTTAGGTGTTGACAACTATGATAATATGCTCGTTGGAACCTACTCAAATGGTATACAATTCTTAAATGCGGCATCTGGAAATCCTGAGAACGGAATTGCGACTTATGACGGTACATATACAGGACATAGCGGAAATGTTTTAATGTCGCAGATTTCAACCAATATGTTCTTCATGAACAAATCTGCAAGTGTTGGTACAGCTGACTATAGCACTTTTATGCGGACTGATGACCGGGGCCTAAGCTACTCTGCAACCTTTAAAGATGCTGCCATGACAAATGGCGTTGAATTGATGCCCATGGTTGTTCATGAGAATTACTACGACATTAATAGCATCGATTCGACCAAATTTGTGGCTATGAAGCCCTTTCCTGCCGGTTCCGAAGTATTGGGCCGCAGTAAAACAGATCGCTTTCCATTCCCCTTTGTATGTCCCAGGGATATCGATTCACTGGAATCCATTATGATTCCAGATCCTGTTCAGTCAAGATATTTTATCGGCTGGAAGGATAAGCTTTATATGTCGATGAATCTGTTGACCTTTTCTGAATTGCCGGTGTGGTGGAAATTGGCTGTTGCTGATGGTAACATTACATCCATTGCCTTCTCGAAAGATGCTGATTATGTATACTTTGGAACTAATCAGGGTACCCTTTACAGATTGTTGAATGTTGCTGCTGCCAGGACAGCAGAACAGGCTTCAATGGACAGTGTGCAATGCATTATCACTACTGAGGCTATTGCAATTTTACCTAATAGCTCGATCACTTCAATTACTACCGACAAGAGTGATGACAATCATCTGATTTTTACCATTAAGAGTGACGATGCTGTTTATGCAAACAAATATGTTTATCGTACAACCAACGCTACTGAAGTTTCTCCCGCTTTTACTTCTATTCAGGGAAACCTGCCTGACAGTCAGGTTAACGCCTCCCTGATTGAAATGAACGGTAATATGGCTTTCGTAGGTACTGCGGCCGGATTGTATTACACCGAAAACATTGCCGGAGCTGACTGGGTGAAAGAATCAGCAATGGGTACAGTACCTGTTAATCAGATTTATCAGCAGACAATGCAACATTCCGGACTCAACGCAGTCGAACAATATGATAAGGATGGACATCCCACTTTGTTTACATATTACCCCCCAACCACCAACTATGGCGTTATTTACGTTGCTACCTTTGGTCGTGGCGTGTGGTCATCGAATAATTTCGTTGGAATTGTTGATGAACCTGTCAATACAGTGACTACAACCAAATCGATGCTGAATGTTATGCCGAATCCTGTTTGTGATGTCATGTACCTGAGCCTAAATAACAGCTTCAAAGGAGTAGCGCAGGTTTCTGTTTATGATCTCAGAGGCCAAATTGTGAAGACGACTTCTGTTGAAATAGGTGCTCATCAGGCGTTTTCTGTCAACTGCTCTGATCTGACCAGAGGAACCTACATGGTAAGAGTAAGTGGTGGGACAATTGATGTATCCCGGAAATTTGTCATTGTAAAGTAAGTTAATCTCATAATAACTAAAAACCTCCGGTTTTTCCGGAGGTTTTTTTTTGAACATTTTATATAATTTTTCCGGATGGTGTTACATTAAAAAAACCGCTGTACCTGATACAACGGTTTTTTATCTAATACAAACCTATTTCTGATTAGAAGAGATAATTCTAACCAATCGAAAAGATCTAAAGCTATATTTTATCTGCGACGCTCAATCTGATATTTGTTGGCCTCGCCATAGGCAGCACACCGTTCATTTGACTTACATGAAGACAAGATCAAAGTGGCTCCAATAATTAACAAAAAGATTAATGCAAAGTTTTTCATGCTTCTGTTCTAAGGTAGGGCGAAATTTTCCACAAAGTAAACTCTTTGTTGGCGAAAAAGCAACTGTTTTGGCGCCTACATTGGTTTTTTTATTAACCTTGCGGGGTTTTTTTATGAACATATAACGATAATAAGTGACTGATATTGTAAATTTTAATGCTTGGTCTGATTTTTTTGCATTACCCGAAATAGAAGACATACTGTTAACTATCAATAAAGTAGTGGATACAGAATCACGTCAGTCCACGGTCTACCCGCCTTTTGAGTATCGCTTCCGGGCACTTCAGGAAACCAATCCGCGTTCGGTCAAGGTAGTTATTGTTGGGCAGGATCCATATCATGGGGATAATCAGGCTAATGGCCTGGCATTCTCAGTGCCTGATGGTGTTCGGATTCCTCCTTCGTTACGAAATATCTTCAAGGAAATATCGCGTGATTTTTCTGTTCCATTGCCTGACTCAGGCGACCTGATCCAATGGGCACGGCAGGGAGTCCTTCTGTTAAATACTGTTCTCACCGTCAGAAAGGGGATAGCCGGATCTCATCGGAATATCGGATGGGAAACGTTTACCGATCGGTTGATTTACTATCTCTCTGACCGATGTCATCATCTGGTTTTTATGCTTTGGGGAAACGATGCGCAAGCCAAAGCCGGACTGATAGATGGTTCCCGGCATTTAATCCTTCGATCTGTTCACCCCTCTCCTTTATCAGCTTACCGGGGTTTTATCGGTTGTGGCCATTTCTCAGCTGCAAATCAATTTCTCGAGGATGCAGGCTGTCCAACAGTTGACTGGATCATTCACCCGTAAAAGATTTAAGATGAAATATTCTCTTTTCCTTTTCCTTATTCTTTTCCTAAATTCTGATCCCGGATTAGGCATATCAGGTGGAAGTGAGAAAACACTTAAACCCGGACATGATCTTGAATGTCTTGCTATTCCATCTTATGGCAATGGCTTATTGATCCTCAATCGAAAGGGTTTTACAGTAGGTTTTGATACAAATCACAGGCAGGCTTTTTGGGTTGCTTATATGTTAACACCAGGCGAGTTGGTGCCTCTTGTAAAGCGCTCAAATAGTTTTTATTCCGATATTGATGTAAAAGGATGGGTGGCCGTTGATGCCGATTATAAAAAGTCGGGCTATGATCGGGGGCACCTGGCCCCTGCTGCTGATATGTCATGGTCGGATAGTACTATGCTCGAATCATTTGGTTATGTGAATATTTCACCACAAAAGCCTACATTTAACCGTGGTATTTGGAAGAAACTGGAAGAGCAGGTCAGGGCATGGACAAAAGCCAACGACACTCTCTGGATTGTTACCGGCCCCTTGATTGATCGAAAGGTTGATACCATGAGGCTGAGAAACAAGGTGACAGTACCAGGCCGGTTTTATAAAGCCTTGCTGCGGCATCATCGGCAGCGATGGCAGACAATAGCTTTTTTAATGCCAAATAGTGGATCAAAAGCTAATATATGGGAGTATTCCATTGCTGTCGATGAACTTGAAGCAGCAATAGGCATCGACTTTTTTCCGGCTCTTCCCGATTCCGTTGAATGCAGGGTTGAACGTGTATGTGAACTCAAAGAATGGTTTAAGCAACTAAATTGATAATGCGTTTTTTTATATTGATCTTATTTGCCGGTATTGTAATGAATGCTGGAGGACAGGAGTGCAAGGTACTTTTGCCATTAATCGATAGTGTCTACACGGGAGATTGTCGGCGGGGGCTGGCTCATGGTGATGGTGAAGCATGGGGGGTGGATCACTATACAGGGCACTTCAAGAAGGGATTGCCAAACGGGAATGGCCGTTATGTATGGCGAAATGGAGATGTATATGATGGTGAATGGTCCAATGGTAACAGAGAGGGTTATGGGCGCTTTCTTCCCGCCCTGGGAAAAGGTGCCTGCGAAGGAACATGGAGAAAAAACCGGTTTTTGCCGCCTATTGCCGCCGATGACTGGATTCATCCTTATGTTGTAAAACAGACTGTCAATATTGAGAAAGTAAACGTACGAAAGACTGCTGATGAGGGAAGTGAAGTCCGAATTCGGATTTTTAGAAATTCAGTTCCAACTCAGGTTTTCGAGCTAGAAATGATTTCTGGATCAGGGGACGCACAACAGAATTTAGATTATCTGGTTTTTATGTATGTGAGTTTCCCTTTTGCTGCCAGACTGGAGTATAAATTGCCCGATAAAGGTGGCGCCCAACTCATGGAATGTCTCATTGATTTTGTGATCACAGAGGAGGGAGAGTGGGAAGTGTGTATCTATCATTAGATCAAATTGTTAAATGTAAGGTTTATATTAGTGAGTTATGAAATTAATCTTTGCAACACATAACAGTCATAAACTGGAAGAAATCAGAGATATTCTGACTCCTGCCACCCGATATACAATATTTGGTCTGAATGAAGCTGGCCAGATAAGTCCTATTGATGAAACTGGTACCACGATTGCAGAAAATGCTTTGATTAAGGCAAGGTTCATCTGGGAAAAGTTCGGTGTGCCTTGTTTTTCAGATGATACCGGGCTTGAAGTAGAGGCGTTGGGTGGGGCTCCGGGTGTCTATTCGGCTCGCTATGCAGGTGTGGGGTGCTCTTACCAGGATAATGTCGATCTGTTGTTAAAAGGCCTTCATGGTATCAGCAACAGAAAAGCCCGCTTCCTTACAGTAATCGCCCTAATTATCGATGGGCAGGAGCACCTTTTTGAAGGAGAGGTAAGGGGAGATATCCTTTTTGCCAATAGGGGCAAAGGAGGGTTTGGTTATGATCCTGTTTTTCAGCCGGAAGGTTTCTTTCAGACTTTCGCTGAAATGCCGGCCGACCTTAAAAACAGTATTAGCCATAGGGGGAAAGCGATACAAAAATTGATGGCATTTCTGGCTACCGTTTGATTTTCCGGAATTGGTTGGTAAAATGCCTTGTGAATTTCAGCATTTTTTATTGCCGGGATATGGTATCCTGAATCAGAATGTCATAGAATTCTGTTAGCGTATAGCCGGCATACCGTGCCATTTTTGGGACTATACTTTGTTCAGAGAGACCTGGTACAGTATTTACTTCTAGAAAGTTGAGTGTGTTATTGTTAAAGAGATAATCGAATCGTACCACGCCGGCACAACCCAGTTGATTGTAGAGCTTTACAGAGGTTTCCTGACAGTCTTGCCAAACATCGAAGGGGATAGGGGCTGGGAGGAGTTCATCGGCCAATACGGGATTATATTTGGCTTCAAAATCAAAAAATTCTTTCTTACTAACAACCTCCAGAATAGGTAAAGCCTCAACGGTTCCACCATTAGTGAAAACGCCACAGGTTATTTCCCGACCTTTAAAAAAGGATTCCACCAGAACTTCATGATCTTCGTCAAAGGCTGTCATGATAGCAGGTATAAGGTCATTCACCGCTTTTACCTTCGTCATGCCAACGCTCGATCCTCCACAGTTTGGTTTAACAAAGCATGGTAAGCCTGTTATCTTCAAAATATCGGCGGGATCGTAGGGTTTTCCCTTGAAAAGATGCACCGATGCTGACGTTGTCACACCAAGTGACTTCACCACTCCATTACAATAACTTTTATTGAAGGTGAGGGCAGAGGTGATACTTCCACAAGTGGTGTAAGGGATTTTTAACATATCAAAATACCCCTGAAGCTTACCGTCCTCTCCCGGTGTACCGTGTATAATTATGAAGACACATTCAAATCTGATTTTTTGCTGGTTGATGACGACGCTGAAGTCGTCTTTGTCTACATTGCATTCCTCTGATCGCTCGTTTTTATAAGTCCACCTGCTGCCACGGAGGTGTATTAAGACCGCATTGTACTTATTAGAGTCGAGGTATTTCATTACCACTGCTGCGCTACGGATAGATACTTCATACTCGCCTGAATCACCACCAGCTACAACGGCCAGGTTCATTTTTACTGAATTAGTCATGGTTTTCAATCTATGTAGTATAAAACGGGGGCAAAAGTAATTCAAAATGCGGCTCATTCCGTGTAAGCTGAATAATTTCCTATCTTTGTGGGTCGGGGCAATAAAAAGCCACCCCGATAGTTTTAACACTGTTTTAGTTGTCAAATTTACCGTGAACCATGAAGTGGAGAGTGTTTTTCTTTACATCGGTTTTTTGGCGTCATCTGATGCTTGCCGTCGGGTTGTCGATTTTTTTGTTATGGATTACACTTCAGATTATCAGTGTTTTTACGCATCATGGGGAAAAAATTGAAGTTCCTGATTTTGTTGGGCAGCTCATCGGGGATGCTTCTGTCATCGCCGATGATAACGGGCTTGAGATAATAGTGATGGACTCAGTCTATAACCCCAGAAAAGAAAAAGGAGTTATCATGATTCAGGATCCTTTGCCCGCTTCCTTTGTTAAGGAAGGACGTAAGGTATACGTGACGATTGTAGGACAGACCCCTGAAAAAGTCAAGATGCCGAATTTGGTTGATCTATCTGTCAGGCAAGCCGTCGAACGTGTAGTTGCTGCCCGATTGCAGGTGGATTATATTCAGGTTGTCCGCGGCGAATTTAATAACGCCGTTATTGAACAGTTCTATGAGGGAAAGCCTGTCAGGCCCGGACGTGAACTTGACCGCAATTCAAAGATCGTACTTGTCGTTGAGCAGGCTGAAGGTGCAACCCCCGCTGTAGTCCCTGATTTGATTGGAAATGATATAGCCGAAGCATACGGGGCTGTTTTTTCGGTAACTCTCAATGTGGGAAAAGTTGTCTTCAGAGACGGCCTCGATGAATCGACCAGCAGGGTTTATAAACAGGATCCTCAGCCTGGAATTCAGCTTAGTGCCGGAAATCAGGTGAATCTTTGGTTCCGTAACGAGACGAAATAAATCGTGTGATAATTTAGTTGTTTTCTCATCCGATAACGAAACGCTTTCGACAGATGATTCAAAAAAGACTGTTGCAGAATATATTCATAATGTTGCTCCTGACTCCACTTTTCAGCCATGCTCAGGAAGTGTTGGTGCCACTTACCGGTAATCCGGTTCTTCAAAACATACTTGTAAGTCCTGCAGGTAAGCTTTCAGAAAAGACGAAGGCAAGCAATGGCGCAAATGCTGTTACACTCCCCTTTTATGATGATTTCACTTACTCATCAGTTGTTCCTGATCAATCGCTTTGGAGCGACTGGCATGTGTTTGTTAATAGTGATTTTGCTTACCACTCTTTTAACCGTGGTGTTGCTACCTTTGATGCACTTGATTCTGCGGGAAATATTTATTCGAATGCTACTTTTGCCCCATTTGAGGCCGACAGATTAACCTCCAGGGGCATACGTCTTGATTCCATATTTACTCCTCAGAAGCGTGCTATTGTTCTCGCTGATTCTGTTTATCTTAGTTTTTATTACCAGCCTCAGGGATTAGGAAACAGCCCCCAGCCGGCTGATTCTCTTCTTCTTCAGTTTTTAACTACAGATCCTGTCCCTTACTGGGTGACGATCTGGAGTGAGGAAGGAATGAAGTTGGATACTTTTTATACAAAGTATGGGACCTACAGCCGAAGGGTCAATATTCCGATCACTGATAGTGCTTCATATTTCCGTTCCGATTTTCAATTCAGGTTCGTCGCCTATGCAAGCCTCAGTGGTGATATGTTGCCCAGTTGGCAGAGTAGTATGGATCATTGGAATGTGGATGCAGTAAAGCTTGATTTGAATGGACGTTCTAACGACAGTACCCAGAAATGGATTGGTTTTGCTGAAAAAGCTCCCTCGATGCTGAAGAGTTTCTACTCGGTACCCTATACCCAGTACAGTGCAGAACCTACTGCCTTTATGGCTGATACACTCTCTATGTATATTACAAACAGATATTCGGAAAACTTGCCAGCAAGGTATGAATATCAGGTGCTAAAGGCAGACGGTTCTGTTGTTTCATCGTATAATGGCGGAAATAATACCATCCCGCCGTTTTTATCTAATGGATATTTTGATTTTCAACCTTGGGCAAAACCACCTGTTAGATCAATTATACCAATCGATCCGTTTGGGGTTCAGGATTCTGCCATCTTCTATATCCGGCACGCTCTGCGGGGTGATGAATCTTTACCCAACTCTGTCGGCCTTGGTGACACGATAGTCTATGAGCAAAAGATGACTGATTTTTATGCCTATGATGATGGGGTGCCTGAACTTGGTTATGGTCTTACCCCTGCTGGAGCACAGTTGGCCGTCAGATTTGCTCTCACTAAAGCCGATACCCTTCGTGCTGTCAGGCTCTATTTCAATAAAGTTGTGGCAAATGCTAATCAGCAGTACTACTACCTTACGGTGTGGGATGACAACAACGGAACTCCAGGCCGGATACTGAATGCCGATACCATTCTGCGACCAACCTTTGCTGATAGTATGTTTCGCTATACACAGGTTACCCTAAAAAATTCAGTTCCTGTCCGTAATGCCTTTTACGTGGGCTGGGTGCAAACTACTGATGATAATCTGAATATCGGTTTTGATCGTTCACGCGACAATCAGAATAATAATTTCTACAATACTGATGGAACATGGCAACGCAGCCAGTTCCCCGGAGCCATCATGATCAGACCGGTTATCGGGAAGAGACTCCTGCCTGAAGCTGATAATCCTACCCTTAATAAATCGGGGATGGAACTTTGGCCAAGTGTCTGGAATCAATCGGGTGATGTGAATGTCGTGATAAATGGTGTAGTTCCGCAAGCGATCAATGTAGAAATGTATGATCTTAGTGGCCGCTTGGTATTGTCACAGCAAACCGAAAGCCGTTTCAGACCTGATGGTTGCCGTGAAGGTGCTTATGTTGTGAAAGTCAGGCTGACTGATACAGGAAAGTCGTATACCCATAAGCTGATCATCATACAATGATTGAAATTGATGATGAGATGGCCGGTGAGATAACAGAGGGCGACGAGAATAACGAACTTTACGAACATTTCCGGTTTCAGGTTGATAAAGGACAAGCTCTCCTGCGAATCGATAAATTTCTTCAAAACAGGATTGAGGGTATATCAAGAAATCGAGTTCAAAATGCAGCCAAAGCAGGTAACATTCTGGTGAACGACGATGCAGTTAAATCAAACTACCGGATAAAGCCACTCGATATCATTTCTGTTGTGATGGCGACACCTCCCCGCCAATTTGAAGTGATTGCTGAAAACCTGCCCCTAAATATTGTGTATGAGGATGATGACTTAATGGTCATCAATAAGGAATTCGGGATGGTGGTACATCCCGCACATGGTAATTATACCGGGACCATGCTCAATGCACTGACTTACCACCTTCAGGATCAAGTGAACAGTAGGGGGGATCCTGTGGCTCCTCTTCTTGTGCACAGGATAGACAAGGATACGTCAGGCATTATTCTTTGTGCAAAAACCGAGTTAGCGCAGACAATACTTGCGCGACAATTTTTTCATCACACCATCGATCGACGATATATAGCCCTTGTTTGGGGTGAGTTTAATCAGGATGAGGGGACTATCATAGGGAACATTGGGCGGAATCCTTCTGATCGAAAAGTGATGACTGTACGCGAAGATGAAACGTTTGGACGGAAGGCAATCACCCACTATAAAGTGATCGAACGTTTTCACTATGTGACGCTTGTGGAATGTCGTCTTGAAACAGGCCGTACGCACCAGATCAGGGCTCACTTTAAATATATCGGGCACCCCTTGTTCGGTGATCAGGTGTATGGTGGCGCAGCCGTTGTCCTCGGGCTCAGTTCCTCTTCCTATCAGACTTTTGTCCGGAATAATCTGCAAATAATCCCCCGCCAGGCACTTCATGCCAAATCGCTTGCCTTTACTCATCCGATTACCCACAAACTGGTATTCTTTGATTCAGACCTGCCTTATGATATGCAACGGGTCATCGAGCGATGGCGCAGGTATACCGATGGTTCAGGACGCTTTACTGTCCAAAATAATAAAAACGCCCCAGCGGATCATATCTTGTAATTGAATCCTACGCCGAAAACCTCCTTAAACTGCGTGCGCGGCCCTGCATTTCCATCTTTGTCGACAACTTTCACATTGTCATCATAGATTAGATTGGTCGAAAGATTGGCAGAGATGTATTTATTTACCTTAAGCACTAGTAATACACGCCAGTCGATGTCGATATTTTGCGGGTTTTTCAGATAATCGGTAAATAACTGAATCCGTGTTTCCATTGAGATGTTTTCCATCAGCGTTGCCTTATAATTCACCATAACAGAAGCACCAAATTCCATTAGTGTTGAAGCTCCGTGCTTCAACAACTTTCCTTCGGTGTCATATTCGGCTTTAGTTACCCCATAAGCCCCCGCATCTGCAAGACTTTCGTCGTTGACAATGGTCAGCCGGCCCGTTACGGGTGAGATGAACAGTGAGAAATTCTCCGATGGCTTGTAATCCATACCTAAACCAAACAGAAGGTAGGCCGGTGCAAGAAATCTGGATACAGCAGACGAATCGCTTACCTTATAGTCAAAACCATTGGCAAATTGTGTCTTGAAGCCTGCCAGAGCACTATAGTACCATTTTCCGTAGGCCTTATACCCATATTTTGATTGAAAATCAATTTTATCGTCAGTTTTTCTGAGGCTTTGTTCCCCGTTTTTTATGAGTCCGAAGACAAATTGACCATTGTTGTCCCAGATGTGCTTGCCTTTAGCATAATTGGCGGTAAGGTTTAGAAATACATTTCCTGCCAGCGAATTATCACCACCCGCGGCCCAATTTGTCAATGATACCTGTGTTACACCAAGTCCGGTTTCAAACCCTTTTTTCCAGTGGTTGATTGTATCAGTCTGTCCAATCGTAAAATGTCCAATGGCCATCAGTAATGAAAAGAGTGCAATTGATTTCTTCATAATGGTCTTTAATTTATTTGAGATGAGTGAATTCAGAAAACCGCCTCAATTATATGTCAGAGAAAGTCAGTATCCCTTGCCCATTTCTTTTTAGGAAAGGTTTTGGACAAAAGTACGTAACTTTGCAAATTATATCAGAAATGAATTAAAAAAGCCAATTTTAATGGAAACAAAAAATTCAGGCTTCAATTCGAAGCTCATTCATGAAGGAGGAATTGAAGACGAACGGGGAAGTGCTGTCACCCCAATTTACCAGACATCAACCTTTAAGTTTAAGAATGCTGCACACGGTGCACGCTTGTTTGCCGGTGAAGAAGATGGATTCATATATACCCGCTTGGGTAACCCTACTATCCGCGATCTTGAAGTTACCGTTGCGGCGCTTGAACATGGTGCCGGTGCAGTTGCCTGTGCTTCGGGAATGGGTGCCGTGACAACCGTTTATATGACCTATCTTGGTGCCGGAGCCCATATGGTTGGGCATGAAGCTGTATATGGCCCCTCCAGGGTTGTGATGGAAACTCTTTTTGCAAAATTTGGCGTTCAGAGCACTTTTGTTGATACCTCAGATTTGAAAAAGGTTGAGGCAGCCATTCGTCCCGAGACCAAGCTTATATATCTGGAAACCCCTGCAAATCCTACTATGACTATTGCTGACATTCCTGCCATTGTTGAATTGGCACATAGCAAAGGCATTATGGTTTGTATTGATAATACTTTCTGCAGTCCCTACCTGCAAAATCCTATCCTGATGGGTGCCGATGTTGTCCTGCATTCAATGACGAAATTTATCAATGGACATGCCGATATTGTTGGCGGTATAGTGATTGCAAAAGAAGCAGTTGAAGTAAAAAAAATACGTGGTGTTATGACAAACATGGGCTGCAATATGGATCCCCACCAGGCCTTCCTTACCCGGCGTGGTTTGAAGACCCTTGGTATCCGTATTGATCGTGCTCAGGAAAATGCCTTGAAGGTTGCAGAATATCTGGAAAAGCATCCCAAAGTTGACTGGGTGCTCTATCCGGGATTAAAGTCACATCCGCAATATGAGCTTGGTAAACGGCAAATGAAGGGTCCTGGGTCGATGATCAGCTTTGGCGTAAAAGGAGGTTTCGACGCAGGTAGTATCTTAATGGACAATGTAAAAATGATGTTATTGGCTGTCTCGCTTGGTGGTATAGAGTCATTAATACAGCATCCGGCCAGCATGACTCATTCCAAAATTTCTAAAGCAAATCGTGAAATGGCTGGTATTTCAGATGGCTTGATTCGGTTGTCTGTTGGTATTGAAGATGTTGAGGATATTATCTCTGATCTTAGTCAGGCACTTAATCGTATTTGATTGTCGGTAATGCAACCTGTCGCTTATAGGTCGCACCCTTAAATAGGTGCGACTTTTTTGTTTGCTAATGCTTATGTTTTGTTACTTTTGGTTTCAAAATCATCTCAATCATGGTTCTCTTTAACAAGTTGATTCAACGGGTGGCTCTATTATTGCTTTTTGTTACAGTTTTTCAGGTGAACAGCGTTCAGGCTCAGAAAGTAGCTGTTGTGCTTAGTGGTGGTGGAGCCAAAGGCACCTGTCATATTGGTTTTTTGAAAGCACTAGAGGAAAACGGAGTACCTATCGATTATGTTGCGGGTACATCCATGGGCGCCATCATTGCCGGACTTTATGCGGCAGGCTATTCTCCCGATGAGATGGCTTACCTGGTCAGTTCCCCTGAATTTCAGCGATGGGCTGATGGAAGTATTGACCCTGGTTATGAATATTTTTTCAAGAGGGATGAGAAAAATGCTGACTGGGCACGATTCAGGTTTGATTATGTCAGTACCCTGAAACCTAGGATTCCAACTAATCTTGTATCGCCATTTGTCATGGACTTTCAGTTTATGGAGGTGTTCTCCGGTGCATCCGCCGCCTCTGAGTATAAATTTGATTCTTTGATGATCCCTTTTAGATGTGTAGCCTCTGATATCTATGCCAATAAACCCGTAATCCTGAGCAAAGGCGATCTGGGCAATGCAATCCGGGCTTCTATGACCTTTCCGTTTTATTTTAAACCGATTAAGATTGATGGCAAATTGCTCTTTGATGGTGGAATGTATAATAACTTCCCCGCTGATGTCGCCCTTCACGACTTTAAACCCAACGTTATTGTAGGGTGCAAGGCTGCTGGTAATTATGGTGAACCTTCTGCCGAGGATGTGATCTCACAAATCGAGAATATGCTGATGACAAAATCGTCATATGATATCCCCATTGATAGTGGTTTTTTGGTTAAGCCAAAACTCCTTCAGGTTGCAGTTAATGATTTTTCCTGGGCACCCCAGTTTATCGACAGTGGCTATGTAGCCACTATCAGAAAAATGGACAGTATAACCCGATTCATTACCCAAAGAGTAAATCCTGAATCATATGAACAACGTCGGATTGAGTTCAGATCGCGAATTCCGGATCTGATGATTGACAGTATAAATGTTACAGGTGTCTCTGGTTTGCAACAACGGTATTTTCAATCTCAGCTAAAACACTCTGATGAATATGTTTCCCTTTCAGATTTACGCGAAGATTATTATAAACTGGTGGCTGATGATAAAATTAGCTATGTTTTTCCATCATTGAGGTTCATTAGAAATGCCGGACTTTTTACACTGGCGCTGGATGTTCAGAAAGCCCCTGCCTTCGAGATTCAGGCTGGTGGTATCATTTCATCGGCTACTAATAATACTGGCTTCCTGCAGTTGAAATACAACCATTTGAATAAATGGGCACAATCGGTCGCTGTCAATGCTTATATAGGTAGGTTTTATACATCCGGACAGGTCAAAGGACGCATTGACTTCTCCGCTAAAATCCCCTTCTTTGTAGAAGCAGATTTTACGTTGAACCGGTTCAATTTTTTCAAGACAACGAGCTATTTCATCGAGGACAAAACGCCAGCCTATCTCATTATAGACGAAAGCTTTATGAGTATTCGCGCAGGTATACCCGTTACTAATAAGGGTGTACTAACTGGGGCACTCGATTTTGGTTATATCGATCATAGCTATTATCAGAATAACTTCTTCCTTCGAACAGATACGTTGGACCTTACAAGGTTAAGGTTTGTTGCCCCCAGTCTGTCGCTCGAAATGAACTCATTGAACAAAAAACAGTTCCCAACCAGTGGTTCCCGCTTTTATGTCAACCTGAGGTACGTTATCGGTAAGGAGACCACCGAACCTGGCAGTACGTCGATCAGTCGTCAGGTAAGTAAAGCCAATCGTAATTGGGTTGAGTTCAGTGTTCTATATGATAACTATTTTAAGTCGGTCGGGAATCTGAGACTCGGGATTTATTCCGAGTTATTTCTGTCGAGCAAACCGTTTTTTACGAACTATACAGCCAGTATTCTTTCACTGCCTCAATGCTCACCAATTCCCTGGGCGAGTACCCTGTTTCTGCCAGAGTTCAGAGCCAATGCCTATGTTACTGTCGGTTCTAAGAACATTTACCAACTGTCAAAATTACTCGATTTTAGGTTGGAAGGGTACTTGATACAACCATTTAACCTTATCATCGAAGATGAATTTCAGAAGGCAAAATTTGGGAAGAGTTTTTCTGACCGCGCCTTCATGGGCATGGGCGCATTGGTCTTACATACCCCCCTGGGGCCTGTCAGCCTGAGTGTGAATTATTTTGATAAGGAATCGGAGTCCTGGTCGGCTGTGTTCAGTGTCGGTTATTTGCTGTTTAACCGCTCTTCCCTCAAGCATTAGAATTTGTCAATAAATAAGCATTACAAATTAGGCGAAATCCTATAATTCCATCTACCATGGAAATCATTTCTTTTTATATTTAGACTTTGCTTTTCCTGCTCTGTTATTTTTATACCGGTTTTATATATTTTTTCATCAAGATTGGCTTTTACTGTAAGTCCGGTATTTGTCGAGGTTGCTCCAATAAGATTTATTACTAAAGTTTCGCAGCGGTGTAAATTGTTGAAAACTTGATGAATAGTGTTAATAAAAAGTAGCATGATTGCGAAGCTAATAATCAGAAAATGATTACCTTAGCGATGAAATGGCAAATCATCCAAACATGCTACTCAGCAAAGATATAAAATTGCTTAAAGAATGGTTCTACTGGTATTTGTGTGACAAATGAAAGAGACCCAAATGTGTTGGGTCATGTTTTTGGTCGCGGAGTCTTATATGTGAAGGATATAGGTCTTATTGACCATGAAAAATGAGAATCGCTGTCTCGAAGTTTTGGAACTGATGATTGCCACAACCGACAGTTTTTAGCATCTGAATCTTCACGTTAAGTCCCATGGCACCTGAATACAACGAGTCTTTCCCTCCGGGTTTTTTACCCGGGAAACCCGACAACGGATATAGGTTTGATATTGCATTGTATTTAAGTACCGCCATCGTCGATATTCCATGTAATCGTATATAGGACAAATCTCTTCACTTTCAGGATCAACACCTTTTCCGGGAAGGCATTCTATCGTTATGTCCACGGTCATTTCCTGAATGTTGGCTTCCACATCACTAACCTTCTAGTCTGGCCAAAGTCCGGCATAAGATCAAACAATTGGATGACAGCATCATGGCTTTTTTTCGCGAAGGTATTTGTTTCTCTCATGGTAAGATTATCCCGAATTCTGTGATCATAGAGACTTGATGTTAATATGCCCGTTCACACGATATGCGGTAAAACCCTTTTAAAGAGCCACTACAAGTATTGTGCCAAAAAATACATATATTTGTTTTTACTATATATATAATATACACCATAGTTATAGCAAACATAAGCGTTTCATAAGTAAAACATATCTTTGGTATAACTTTGACACGACTTTGCCAAGACTTTGGGATAAAAACAAAATGCAAGACACGTATAATCAATTATTTATAGAACGGTAATTTGTAACTAAATACACACAATATTTTTATAAAAAACTTGAAAATTTTTCAAAATGGAGGATAAAATCAACGAAAATGTAGTCTTAAAATTGGAAAATGTATATATTTTGGAAAAGTCATTGAGCGGAAATCTGTCTCAGAATTCCGGTGGAGAAATTGGCTCTGGTGTGAATTGGACGATCAATAATACAAAATTGTTAATGTTTCATGGCTTTAAAGTATTATTAATAGGGCTATCATTGGTTCTGCAAATGTTTTTTTTGGAGAGAGACTTAGTACCGCGTTACTGATTTGTTGATTGTAAAGGAGGGTTGTAGGTCAAAATGTTTGTATATTTGTTTTACCCTTTTCCTGAATGTAATAATATTCATTAATCTGTAATATAAAACAATATGATGAGAAAACTCTTGATTGGAAGTTTGTTGGCATTGATTGTGCTTTCGGTGAATTCAAACCTCATGGCTCAGAAGATTGGTGCCAAAGCCGGGATAAATATTTCCCGGATCAGTTATTCGGGAGACGGTGATTTAGTTGAGATGGCTAAAGATAACATGGCTGCGCTTACTTCTACTACTTTTGGTATTTATTTGAATTATAAGCTTATACCTCTTCTTTCTCTTCAGATCGAGGGTAACTACGACCCGCGTGGTAACAAGTTTGATGCGAATTATTTTGGGTATCTCTTTCCTGAAGCAATTAAAAATTCGACTAGTACTATTTCGTTTGATGGTGAGATTTCCGAAAAGCTAAATTACCTCACTTTCCCCGTCTTGCTTAAGGCCAATCTGGCTTTCTTCCATGTGGAGGCAGGGCCCTATATCGGATTTCTGCTTAACGCAAAGCAGATTACTAAGGGATCAGCTACTGTCGATGGCCAAGCCGTGTCCTATGATAAGGAGGTTGATTCAAAAGATAATTTTAAATCGACTGATTTTGGGATTGCAGCCGGTGCCGGTATGACTTTCAATCTGGGGCCTGCCCAATTAATGGCCGGCGCTCGTTACATGATGGGAATGACAAACATCTTAAAAGAATCTACCGGCGATGCCACCGCCAAACATCAGGTGATTACGATTTATGCCGGTATAGCAATCGGTTTATAATTATTCTTGTTCCTGAGCCGGTATTCAGTTACTGGCTCAAAAATGTACCTGCCAGCGATTTGTAGCATTAGTTTTAGCAAGCCAGCAGGCGTAGGTGAGATAACAGCTTATTCACCTGTCTGTGTGGCCGTCATAGGTCTTTAGATGGTTTTAAGATGAGTTTCCGGGCTTTACCTCTTCTTCGTCTCCTGGTTTTTTTCATCGCAGGTATTTTTACTGCCAATCTGGTTGTGTACAGACCTGTCTGGCTGATAACAACTGGTTGTTCGTTTGTCGTACTGGTCATACTTTGGCTATCGTTTAACTGGTTCAGGGGTTGGTATCCTTCACGGCTGATTGTCGGCTTTCTCGTCTTAATGGCTGTGTTTATCGCGGGATGGATGATAACCTGGCGTTACCAGTCAACCCACATGTCTGATCCTTTAAGTGGTTGTAGTGACCCTGATCGCTGGGTGGCCAGGGTGGTGTCATTGCCAGGTCACCGAACTAATAGTATCCGCCTTGCTGCTCGGCTTGAGTATGTACTGACCGACAGTGGAGGCTTTTCGGCTGAAACTGGTATTCTGCTCTATCTACCCGTTACATCAGATTCTATTCCGAATGTTGGCGACCGGATAGTGGGTTTCGGTTTCCTGCGTCCTGTGCCGGCTCCCTTAAATCCTGGTGCTTTCGATTATAAGTCTTACCTCAGAAGGCAGGGAGTCATGCGGCAAGTTTGGTTGACTGAAGGTAATGTTAAGGTTTTAAAGCAAAAGGCCTGCCGTGATGTCTTTTATTACGCCGAACTCGTCAGGCAACGATTGCTTAAAGTATTGTACAGGGCAGGTTATGAACCTGATGTCAATGCGGTCGCCTCGGCTATCCTGCTGGGTTATGATGATTTGCTCGATGCTGAATTACGCCAGACCTATACTGGAAGCGGTGCAATGCATGTGTTATGCGTTTCGGGGTTGCATGTCGGGATTTTTTATGCCATGTTTGCAGCACTCCTCTTCCCCTTCTCGAGAACCCGAAGGGGTGAGGTCATTAAAACAATAATTTTGCTGGTATTGATATGGGGTTATGCCTGTATCACCGGCCTGTCGGCCAGTGTATCACGATCGGCTACCATGTTTACCTTTGTTTGTATTGGTGGTGGTTTCAAGCGCAGGACTTCTGTACTGAACAGTCTGACGGCGTCGGCATTTTTTCTTTTATCAATAAATCCGTATTTCTTGTTTGAGGCTGGCTTTCAATTGAGTTTTGCTGCTGTTGCCGGGATCGTCACCTTTCAACCTGTACTGGCTCAATGGTGTTATACTGGGAACAAAGTACTTGCGTATTGCCGGGATCTGTTTACCGTTTCTATTGCTGCTCAGTTATTTACCGTGCCAATCATCTTGTTTGGATTTCATCAATTCCCCAACTATTTTCTTCTCTCGAATCTGATTGTGATTCCGCTTTCCTATCTGGTGCTTGTGACCGGAATGGCTACGCTGTTGCTTAGCTGGATTCCTTTGGTGGGAAGCCTTATTGCCAGATTGTTAGGTTTTCTGATCAGTCTGATGAATGATGGCGTTTCTTTTATTGAGAACCTTCCTGGCTCTGTTACCCATGCTACTATCTTCGGATTGCCTGAATCAATTCTCTTGTGGCTGGCGGTGTTTGGTATCTTTTTTTGGGTTGTGATGAGTAGGAAGCAGGGATTGGTTATTTCGTTGATTTCGTTGATAATCATGATTGTCTCTATCCATTACCAGGAAATATCGTATAGTAAGCAGCATGTTTTGGTGGTGGCTGATGGAGGAAAGCACCTCCTGTTTGGTGAGATTGCCGGTAGGCAGGCTAAGTGGTTTGGGTCATCATCGGCTCCTCCTGTCTGGACTTTAAAGGGGATGAACCAACACTATGCTGTAAGACCTGAGTATTCGGCATACCAGTGTATTGTAACAGGAAAGGATAGTCTTGAATCTCATTTTATAGTACGGGCAAGCAAACGAATTGTCGTCATCGACAGCACTTTCGTGATTCCAAAGGGCGACAGCAAACTCGCCGCCGAACTGGTCTTAATTGGCCAACGACCACGCGTTCGCCCTGAATGGGTTCTCGATCGGATTGAAGGAGCCACGTGGGTGATTGGGAATTCACTTTCCGCTTACCGGCGAAAACAATGGGAAGAAGCCTGCCGGAGTTCACGGGCTAATTACTACCGGATCGACAGCCTTGGTGCTCTGGAGATCACCCTTCACTGAGGGCTTCAGAGGTGAAGTTTCGCTGCCTGACGATCTCATACATCAACACCCCGCCGGCAACAGACACATTGAGTGAGCCAATTTTTCCCATGAGGGGAATTCTTACCAGATGGTCGCTTATTTTAAGCAACTCTGCCGATACACCGTTCTCTTCTGATCCCATGATGAGGGCTAAGGGTTGCTGGTAGGCAGGAGTGTCGTATAAAAGATTTCCTTTTTCGGTGGCGGCAAAGATGGTAATGCCACTATTCTTAAGAAACTTTACCGATTGATACAGGTTGGTTGTCCTGCAAACGGGTAGCGAGTGGAGTGCCCCTGCTGAGGTCTTGACGGCATCGCCTGTGATACGTGCCGAGTTGTTGTCGGGAATCAGTATGGCATCTACGCCGGCACATTCCGCGGAACGGGCAATGGCTCCAAAATTCCTGACATCGGTGATACGGTCAAGAATGAGCAGAAAGGGAATTTTTCCTTGCTCAAACAGCATCGGCACAACTTGCTCAATAGGTTGGTAGATAATAGCCGAAACATAAGCAGCCACTCCCTGATGATTTCCATTGGTCAGGCGGTGTAATGTCTCGGGAGGTACCATCTGAACAGGCGCCCCAACTGCACGTAACTTCCCCATCAGATCCCGGAACAGGTCGCCGCTGAGACCTTTCTGGATCATCACCTTTTCAAATTCCCGTCCGGCTTCTATAGCCTCCATCACCGCGCGGATTCCATATATGAGCGAATTGTCTTTCATGCCTGATGTTCAAATTAAGTATGCAAAGGTAGGTAATTCAGAACGGACAATCTGCTTTATCTTCGCCAACGATCCACAGCCCTGTTCCACATGGTCTTATAACTCGGTGATCGTCGTAAGACCCATGCCTGGGCACCAACAGAATCGGTCGTAAGATCAAAATCAAGTCTTAACGGAAGGCCGTCATCCAGACTATCATAAAACCATGTTTCTTTAAATGGGCTTTTCCATACCCGGTTTGGCGTCCCAACAACAATCCATATAAGCCCCTGATCGGTGAGGCTTCCTGGTTTGGATAATGTGAAAAAAGTATTCGCATCGGTAATTTTTGCGATAAACTGCCGAACCCGTTCTCCCGCCCTTTCCTTATCTGATGCACTTGTTTGCCATATAGAATATAGGGCTTCTTTAGGATCATTTCGGGCAGCAAGCGAGAAGAATTCTTCCCGTGTTGTAATGTAGCGGATTGCCAGCAAGCCATCAGTATTATTTACAGGATAAGGAAACCAATTGCTGACCAATGGGAGAAAAAACGCTGAATCGGTTTCCTTACTGGTTACCTTAAGCATCCCCGCAGGAATACTATAATTGGTTGTAATGTCAAATGATGATTTCCATTCATGCATTGGTGGCATGGTCTCCACTGGCTGCAGTTCAAACGGAGGGCGCGGCAGGGGTCTGTCGCATGTTTTACACAGGTCGACAGAAACATTGGGCGGCAGGATCGGGTTACTGTTCTTTTTTATCCATTGGTTAGCCAGCAGGTTATTGTCTTTGTCTCTGACAAATGGGAAGAGACTGTCAACGACATGCGTCCATGAATACAGACTGAGTCCTGTCACCTGATCTGTTAAATTCAGGATCAGGTATTGGCCGGTCGTAGTATCAATATTTCCTGTGTAATTGAGCCACACCGTGTCGGGAAGAAATGGCGCATTTATGCGGCGAGTTTCGACGAAGGTTTGGCTATGCACAATAGTCTTGGCAGCTGGATCCCAGTTTTCAAAAACGGCCCTGAATTGCCATGCAGGACTGCCTGGAAGAGTGCTGTCAGGTACCATCCCTTCAGTGAAAACACAAACTGAAAGTGCTACCTGACCCTTGCCTTGTTTTATGGCAAACAAAACTGGCCGCCGGGGCGTATGGGCCACCGTATTGTAGTCGGCTGCATAATCAGCTTTAAAAGCACGGGGGGTGGTACTGCAGCTGCTTATCCCGGCAACGATAGCCAGCAATATCAGGATTGTATAGTAGGGATTAAATTTCATCTTCTTCATCGTCTTTTGGAAGTTCATAACTTAGTTGGCCAAGAGCCTCGGCGGGGTGGGTGTTGGCGCCAAGCTGATGAAGCCGTGCAGCCCTTGCAATCAGGTTTCCTTTCCCATTCGAAAGTCGGTCGGATGCTTTCTGCCATGTCCCCTTTAATCGATCGATCTGGGAGCCCAGGCGACTCATCTCTTCAGTGAAGGCAGTGAGACGATCGTAGAGCAATCCCCCTTGGCGGGCGATTTCTCTGACGTTTCTGTTTTGCTGTTCAATCCGCCATACCGACGCCACCGTGCGAAGGGTTGCCAGTAAGGTGGCCGGGCCTGTCAGCACTACCCGTTTCTCCCAGGCTAGCCCGAATAGGGTGTTGTCAGATTGTAATGCTGCCCCGAAGGCCGCTTCAACCGGCATGAAGAGTACCACGAAATCGGGAGTGTTGTATTGAGGCAGGGATGCATAATCTCGGTTTCCCAATGCAACAATATGTCGCCTAATCGATTCAGTATGGGCGAGCAGCAAGCTTTTTCGGCTCTGGTCATCGGCTGCATTGACATACTGTTCCCATGCCGTGAGAGATACCTTGGCATCAACAATCAAGTGGCGATTTTCCGGAAGAAGGATCACTACATCCGGGCGCCACCTATTGCCATCATCATCGGTCACCGAGACTTGCGTGATAAACGATTCACCTTCGCGCAGACCGCTACGCTCGAGAACCCGCTGAAGTACTACTTCTCCCCACGTGCCCTGCGCTGCCGAATCGGTCCGAAGCGCATGGGTCAGTGCAGAGGCTTCGATACTTATCTGTTGGTTGAGCTCGTATAACTTTTTGATCTCAGATCGTAGATCAACCTGATCGCGCAATCCCTTTTCATAGGTATCTGACACCTGCTTTTCGAAATTCCGGATTTTCTCTGCCATGGGGTCAAACATCGCCTTCAAACCCGACATACTCTGATTGGTGAACTCAGTGCCCTGTCTGCGAAGGATATCAGCCGACAATTGCTCAAACCGTTCTGCCAGTAACTTCTGATCTGCCTCCCGGCGACTCAGCTCGCCAACGAGATGTTTGTTTTCCGTTTCCAGGGTGGCTGTTAGCGTCGTCAAACCTAATACCTCCCGGGAATAGGTATCCCGCAGGCGGTTATGCTCTTCTGTTAGTTTAAGAAGTTCGGCTTCAGCTCTTTCAAGTAAGAGTTGCTTCATTGCAAATTCGCTTTCACGCTGGCCGGTTTTTTTGCTCATACGAAACCAGACCATGGCTGTGGTCAGGGTCAATATGAGGGTGATCAGACCAAGAATAACAGGAATAATTTGATGATCAGACATTAAATTTTTCGACGTTTAAAGGGTCATTTAACAATGAAAGTGTAATTTTACTTCAAAAATAGTTATTCTTATGAGCAAGATGATGATTTGGTTCATGGTTTTCTCGGCTGCTTTTCTTAACGGATCATGGGTAGCAGCTCAGGATGAACCAGCTGCATACATTGGCAGTCAGTCCCAGTTTCGCGATTATTTGAACGCTGAGATGTATTACCCTGAAATTGCCCGTGTGCAAAACCTGAATGCCGATATCCGCGTAGATTTTTTAGTGAAGGCTTCCGGAGAGGTGGTGGCAGCCATAGCTTCCGGAAAGGAGAGTGATGTTTTCGGTGATGAGGCCATCAGGCTGGTAAGGAGAGCCATTTGGAGACCGGGAGTTGCATGGGGAAAGGCTGCTGACATGAAAACGTATGTAACGATTTCTTTCTCATATAAAAAGTATCAGCGGTGCGTGAGAAGGAGGGGTTACGACTTTCCAACCACGGATTCACTACAGGCCGATACCAGTATCAAGGTGTATGAGACCCGGCAAACCGATGCCCCGGCTACTGCATTGTTGAAAATAGGTGAAAATCTGGGTCAATACCTGAATAAAAACCTGCACTACCCCGAGGCTGCACGTAAACAAAGCATTTCGGGACGCGTAAAGGTGAGGTTTGTGATAGAGCCTGCCGGATATGCCGCTCATTATATAGTTGAGGAGGGTGTAAATGGGGGTTGTACCGAAGAAGCATTGCGTTTGATAAGCGAGATGCATTGGAAGCCTGCCATGAAAAATGGAATAGCAGTCAGAAGTTGGTATTTTATGAGTTTCGGATTTGGTGCAAACGGGTCTGATTTTCAATATTTCCCGACGAATCAGGGCGGTGGAAGCATGAATTGATGGTTATTTATTGATTCGTAGTGATTTGACAGGAATTCGGCCAGAAGAATGAAAATTTTTCAAAAAAATGTATAGAATCTAGCTAAAAACATTTGCAGATTCAGAAAAACGGCTTACTTTTGCACACCGTTTCACAAGAACGGAGTTCTTTAAAACCTGGATCGGTAGTTCAGCTGGTTAGAATGCCGCCCTGTCACGGCGGAGGTCGCGGGTTCGAGTCCCGTCCGGTCCGCAAAAGCCCCTTTAAGGGGCTTTTTTTATACCCGTATTTTGGTAAACCATTAATCAGTTTTGTTGTCTGTATTCGGATTAGAAATTGTATTCAAATTTGAAAATCTGATGTAATGAGTGGTTGTTGCAAAGTGTATTCCGGGTGTACTAAGATATCATTATCTTCATATATGGCTATTTTCAACTGAAAGAATGGGTCGTACGATTCATCCTTTGTTCAGAAATAATTGCAGTATTTATTCAGTGAGGTTTAGGCTAAGTTTTACATTAACTTTTTCATTATATCATAGTAATACTTTAGTTTAGAGTATTATCTCAGAGATAAAGAGAAGGCTGTTATTGCAATTATTCATCTCCTGACTGCAAAACCGACGACTCTAAAATTAGCCACTTCTGTAAATGATTTGCTGATGGAAATTTGGAATGAGCCGGTTAAATGCCCGTAGCCTCTTCTGTCCCTCTTCCTGTTAGAGATGAATTATATTGAACCGTAAAGACTTGTATGATATTAATGTCTGAAAATCATATGTTTAACTATTGCCACCGATCCCGCAAAATGGTGCCGAACGGCATCTTTCTCCCACCCTGATCAGCAATGTAGAGTTCACCACACTCGAGGCCCGGACGTTTTCCGAAGGTACCTTCGTAGAGGTTCTGGCTGATGAGTGGGTTGGTCCCTTTGGAGTAAAGGTTAATCACCACGAAGCTATGTTCCGGATCGATCAGTTCGGCGGTGAGTTGGAAAAGTTCTTTGATGTTGTCTTCCAGAATCCATTTCTCTCCATTGGGGCCACGTCCGTAAGCAGGGGGATCCATGATGATGCCCTGATAGTGGTTGCCACGACGGATTTCCCGTTTCACGAATTTGAGGGCATCCTCCGGCATCCAGCGGATGTCGGTTAGCCCTGAGGCTTCCATGTTTACCTTCGACCAGCCGATGAGTTGTTTCAGCGCTTCTACATGAACTACTTCGGCGCCTGCTGCACGGGCTACAAGGGAGGCGGCACCTGTATATGCAAACAGGTTGAGTACACGGGGACGGTGATGCTGCATCTGCCGGATGGTGTCAAAAATGTAACGCCAGTTGTCGGCCTGCTCGGGAAAGATGCCGGTGTGTTTAAAAGGAGTCAGACCTAGCCTCATTTTAATCGCCAGATCAAGATATTTAAACTCAACATACCACTGATCGGGCATGCCGGGCTTCATGAACCATTCGCCACGCTCTTCGCGTTCACCGGGATCGGCATCCTTTGTCTTGCGAAAGACAGCATGACTGAGCCTTTGCCATTCGGCATCAGGTAGTGCTTTATCCCATAGAGCCTTGGGTTCCGGGCGAGTGGTGATATAGCGTCCGAAGCGTTCAAGTTTTTGGAAATCGCCTGTATCAATCAGTTCATAATCGGGCCATGGAGCCGGCGTGATGAGTTTCATTTCGTGGAAGGTTTGGCCTGCAAAGGTACAATTTCCCTATCACCGGGAAGAATGACCTGCATGAGGCATTCACGGCAGTTGAACTGCAGGCGGTAAGTATGATGATTGTCAGTAAGCCACCAACTGCCGTCAGTGTTCATGTTCTCCCGATGCTCTTTCTCTTTGAGACAGGCACCATAACTATACCGCAGGCAGTGGCGGGTGGTCATAAGTGGTTTATTCTCTATAGACAGTCCTGATTCAAAGCCTGCTTCTTCAATGGTAGCCCCTCTGTCTTCATAGAATTGCCGTGCCCACTGGTTGAGGACATTGCCACGGAAGTCGATGGTGCGGTCGGGGTATTCAATGTTGTTTGCCATATTGGTGCGTGCTGTCCTTTGATAAGTTGTCAGCAGCGCTTCCTGCAACGACTGAAGCCCGTCACGCCTAAGGGCGTTAAGTATCGATGCCTTGATCAGCAACGGGGAACAACCGATAGTTACCTGGTCGACGTAAAAGATTGTATCACCGCTTTTCGAGATTTGTCCTGTCACGAATTGTTTGAATTTATTTTCGTCGTTTGCAGTGATCTTTTCGATTGTTTGCTCAACAGCCATACTTACATCCCAAAGTGTACTGAAAGTAAGGCGGATGCCGGTGCTGGTTTCGGTAAGATGGGCTTTTACAGGAAGCCGTCGGACGGAAGCTGATCGGGCGAGGAGATTATCAAAGGCCTGATCACGGTTTCTATAAAGGTGGGTACCTTCGTAAAGTCCTTCAACAGTGACTGGAAAGAGTCGGTTACCTTGCGCCCTGTTGATTCTTACCCCTCTTTGCTTTCCTTCTCTGTCGAAGAAGCTGAGGCCATCTCCGTTGGCAATAGGTTCACTCAAATAGGCGACGATGTGATCGCGGTGTACCTGTCTTACGGTGCCAACCAGTTTTCCCAGCGATTTGCCACCATCGGGTGAGTGGATATCTGCTTGTCGCTTTTCGATGAAGTAGGTTGTAAAGCCACGGTTAAATGATCTCTCGGGATCAGGATCAAAGCCGGCAGTGCTGATACCGGCTGAGGAGCGTTTATAATCTGTGTTTTCGGCTATGAACTGATTGATAAGATTGCTGTAGAAGGCGGTGATGTTTTTTACATAACCCTCATCTTTAAGGCGTCCTTCAATTTTGAAGCTGGTGATTCCCGCTTCAGCCATCTGGTGGATGTGTGCCGACAGGTTGAGGTCTTTCAGCGAAAGGAGGTGTTTATTTTCGGCCAGTTGTTGACCATTACCATCGAAAAGGGAATAATAGGAGCGGCATGGCTGTGAGCACTCTCCACGGTTGGCACTTCTTCCGGTAAGGGCATGGCTGAGGTAACACTGGCCGCTAAGAGAGACACAGAGCGCCCCATGAACGAAAGATTCCAGTTCAATTGAGGTGACGGCTCTGATAGCAGCGATTTCCTTTAATGAGAGTTCTCGTGCCAGAATCACACGGCTGATGCCGGTATTTTCAAGAAACCTTACCTTTTCAGAAGTGTAATTATGGAATTGGGTACTGGCATGAAGGGCAACGGGGGGTAAAGCCAGGGTGAGCAGTCCTGCGTCCTGAATGATGATGGCATCTACACCAGCTTCATATAGCCGGTGAATTAATGCGACAGCTTGAGGCATCTGCTCGTCGGTCAGGAGGGTGTTAACTGTGGCATAGACCTTTACCCTGAAAGGGTGGGCATATTTCACTAATGCGGCGATGTCTTCAATTGAATTACCCGCCGCAGCTCGTGCGCCAAAGCCCGACGGGCCAATGTAAACGGCATCGGCGCCGCAATTGATGGCTGCGATTCCGGTAGAAAGATCACGCGCCGGCGCCAGAAGTTCGAGAGCGATAAGGTGTTGGTTCATCGCCGCAAAGGTCGGGAAAAATGTGCATAGATGTCCTGATGTGTTATCATCAGATGGCATTTAATTTAAAACTATTCCGGAAACCACACGCTCTATCGTTCGCCACCTCCCTCAGGTTAAATTTAGTTGGCGTACATGCTGAGATGCGATTAGACTTACATAAATTTTTGGTTTTGACACCATTTATAACATCACATTAACATTTGCCTGATATAAGTTCGTGTTTTTAAAGAACCATATATTGATATTTCTGCCATATCAGGTTTCCCTGCTTCTGATCCACCTTGCCGATCAATGTCTTGGGTCTGAATATAAGTTGTCTGATTGAAAAACCAAAACCAAAGGCGGGAAATCCGTACCTTTGCGACTTAAAACAAAATTCATGAAATTTAATATAGGTGACCGCGTGCGGTTTCTCAGCACATCGGGGGGGGGTGTTGTCAGCAAGATACTCAGCCCATCGATGGTGAATGTGACCATTGACGACGGTTTCGAAATACCGACATCATCGGCTGATCTGGTAAAGATTGAAGCAGTTGAGGGTGCGGCATCCCGGTTCTTTGAAGAGGATAGGCGTAAGATTAACCAGCCTTTAAAACCGGGAGTAAAGCCCGTTTCCCCCCAGAAACCAGCGAACAGAAAAGAGACTCCTGTCTCAAGTGTTCCTCTGCCTGTTGTTGCTAATGAACAAGAGCCTGTTGTGGCTGACGACCGGATACTGCCGCTTGCAGCAGGATACCGCCGTGCGGCCAATCCACCAGGGGTGTATCTCGCTTTCATCCCTCAGGATCAGCGGTGGCTGATTACCGGTAACGTAGATGTCATGCTTGTTAATTTCACCGATCACGATGTGCTATACTCGTGGTTCATCCGTACATTAAAGGGCGGATGGCGTGGTGTGGATTATGGGTCGGTTCCCCCGTTGGCTATGGTGCACATCGAGAGTGTTCAGCGCGATCGTATGTCACTATGGGGCGATGGTATCGTGCAGTTGATGATCCACCCCGACAAGCCACGTGAGATTTACAATCCAGTGAATGTTGAGTATAAGGTGCCTTCGGTGAAACTGCTTCATGAAGATACTTTCCGTGATTATCATTTTGTTGAGGGAAGATCTTTCGTTTATGAACTGGTACGTCTTGATTCGATGTCAACAGTTCATAAAGCTGGCGAACCCGTTGAAAAATATTCGGCACCTGCCGAGCCTGAGCCAATAAAGGCAAAACAGGCCGAAGCTGAATCATACATTACACGTCACCGCACAACCACCCGTGAGGCAATTGTTGACCTGCATATAGAGTCCATGGTTGAGGATCACAAAGAACTAGATCCCACTGAAATGTTGTCGTTGCAACTTTCTTATTTTGCCAAGTGTCTTGAGAGCGCCATTGCTGATAACTATTATAAGGTTACCTTTATCCATGGAATCGGTGCAGGTGTGTTGCGAAATGCAATTCGCGAACGGCTGAAGGAATATCCGCAGGTTTATTTTCAACCAGCTCCTGCCAATAAATTCGGGACTGGTGCCATTGATGTGATGATTACGCATCAGAAGGAATTGTAAGCCAATGGTTAACTGTGGCAGGGGATAGCGAAGCACTTTAGACTATTTTTTTACAACTAAAAGCAAAAGCCAAATGTCAGCTCACGTTCTTTGATATTCAGGATGAAATTACGGCAGTTTGTTCTATCGCCTTTGCCCGTGAGGGCAGGGGAGGAAAGTCGGGACAACGCAGAGCACCTTGCTTCCTAACGGGAAGGTACCGTGAAAGCGGTAACAGCCAGTGCCACAGAAAATAACCGTCGTGCCTCTGGTGCGATAAGGGTGAAAATGTGAGGTAAGAGCTCACGGCATCGGATGGTGACATCAGATGGGGGTAAACCTCAGGGGTTGAAAGGCCAAATAAACCGGGGATGGTTGCATTTAGGTGCAATCGGGAGGGTTGCTCGCCCGAGCCCGGAGGGTAGGCCGATAGAGGTGTCGGGTGACCGGCATCCCAGATAAATGGTAGAAGCCCTGCTTCGGCAGGGAACAGAATCCCGCTTACAGAACTGTCGTTTTTTTATTCCTGTTTTTAATCAGGTTTACTTTGGTTCAGAGTTACCCAAATAACTTCCCCACCACAGGATTACTGCCCGTAGGTATCCCCCGTAGAAAACTCGCCACAGGCAATCATAGATATTGAACCTGAAATCAGGAGTGAAAAATCCATTTCAATATTCTTACAATGACAAACACAACAACCATGACAACAATGATGGTAGCCCCCGAAGGAACATTCAACCAGTAACTCAGATAGAGGCCTGCAAGGGAGGTGACAAGACTGATGGCAACTGAACTTAACATGATGTGGTTGAAACTACGGGCAAACAGGTTGGCAGTGCTTTGGGGTATGGTGAGGAAAGAAATTACCAGAATTATTCCCGAAACCCTGATGCTTAATACGATCACGAGCGCTATGAGGGTCATCAGGGCGTAATTGACCAATTCAACTGGAAGCCGCATCGCCCGGGCATGGTTTTCGTCGAACGCGATGGTGAGGATAACCCTGTAAAACAAGACGAAGAAGGTAACCAGGATGGCGGAAAGTATCCACATCATGTTGAGTTCTGTGCTCCCTACGGTGAGCAGGCTGCCGAAGAGGTAGGTCATCAGGTTGGGGGCGTAGCCGGGAGTGAGGAAGATGAAGAGGACTCCTGTTGCCATCCCGAACGACCACAATATGCCAATGGCTGAGTCTTCGCGGAGGTTGCCCTTTCGGGTGCCGAAAAGCATGGCATTGGCCGAAGCCACGGCAAAGGCAGCAGCACCAACCAATGGATTGATTCCAAGATAATAACCCAGCCCGATTCCACCGAAAGAGGCATGTGTGATGCCCCCCGCGATAAAGACAAGTCTGCGTGCTACAATCCATGTGCCTGCAATGCCACACAAGATGCTGATGAGGAGCGAGGCCTCCATGGCGTTGGTAAAGAAAGTATATTGAGTCAGATCGGTGAGCATATCAGGGATTGGTATGGGTTTTCAGGACACGGTGGGGAACGGTGCCGTGGGTGATAAGTTCGATAGGGCAACGGTAGGTGGCCAGCAGATCCTGGGTGATTTCTGATGAAGGGTGGTAGTGGAGATCACCGTTGACACAGGCTATTGTCTTTACGTATGGGGTAATGATTCCCAGGTCATGTGTCACCATGATGATCGCCATTTTCTTGTTGAGGTCATGCAGTATTTCGTATAATTCGGCTTCGAATCCGGCATCCACGAAATTGGCGGGTTCATCCAGAATCAGAAGAGCAGGGTCATTCATTAGTGCGCGACATAGGAAGACCCGTTGAGCCTGTCCTCCCGACAAATCACCGATGGGATGGTTTTGCAGTTGACTGAGGCCGGTCATAGCCATTAGTTCGAGCGCCTGTTTACGATCATCACGGTTAAATGGATTTATCAGCCTGCGCTGCCCCATTCCGCCTGACAGCACGACATCACGTACCAAAATGGGGAAATTCCGGTCGTATTGATGCATCTGGGGCAGATAGCCAATACGGCGTCCGTTGGCAAGCATCGGGCCATAGATTATCGAGCCGGTTATGGGTGAAAGCAGGCCGGTAATTACCTTCAGAAGCGTAGTCTTTCCACCGCCATTGGGCCCTATGACACCAATGAAGTCATTGGCCCTAACAGTAAGGTTCACATCGTGCAACACTGCACGACCATTGTATCCGGCACCAAGGTCATTGAGTTGTAGTAAAGGGGGGATCGGTTTTAAGATCATTGGTTTAAGCTTTCTTTCATTGACTGGATGATACGCGTCATGTTGGCAGGCCAATCGTAAGCCATGTGGTCAAATGATCTGGTAGTGCCTCCAATTTCACGGGCGATGGCCGCAGCGTTGGTGGAGTCGTATTCTTTCTGGATGAAGATTACCTTGATGTTACCTTCACGGGCAATATCGATAAATGATCTGAGTCCGCTGACGCCGGGTGCTTTGCCGTCGGCTTCAATGGCCACCTGCTCTAATCCGTAATCGCGGGCAAAGTAGGTGAGTGCAGGGTGAAAGACCATGAAATGACGGTTGGACAACCCGACCAGTTCTTTGGAAGCCAGTGAATCGATGCCATCGATCACGCTGGCGATGGAGTCGTATTTCTGTTGAAATAGTGCTTTGTTTTCCGGCATCATGCGCGATAGCTCCCTGAAAATGCCCGATGCCATGAGTTTGAATGAGCGCGGCGCGAGCCAATAGTGCGGATCAATACCTTCGTGATGATCACCTCCGTAATGTTCTTCATGGTTACACGAACCTGCGATCAATTCAATGCCATCGGTAAGTATCCTGACGGTCATTTGAGGGTTGTTTTCAGCCAGATTGGGCAGCCATGTTTCGTCGAAGGCAGTATTGCCAGTGGTCAGATAAAGTTTCGCTCCTGCCAGCTGAGCCATTTGTTTTGGCGCTGGGTCGTATGCCTCATGATTTGTCCCGGGGGGAAGCATCACCATGGTTTCAACGGTACCGCCCGAGATGTTATCGACCAGGTATTGAAGGGGCAGGATGCTCACGGCAACGAGTGGCCTGGCGTTGTTGGCTTGCCTGGAAAGGCAGCCTGAAAGCAGACCCGCTATTGTTAATGTATAGAGAATGAGTTGGTAGCGTTTAAACATCGGGTGTAGTTTTTGCTTGCGTTTTCTGTCAACGAATATACCAAAACTATCCGGATGGCCAGATTGTCACTTTAGGCCCGACATTCCGTGTTGCGCATATTTGCGTAGTTTTGTGAAAATTTTTTCTGGATGATATCAAAAGGCCAACCGCTTCCGGATGTTTTCGCTTCATTGAACATCGCATATACAGAATATGTTCACCCGCCGGCACCCGATATCCCGACCGCCAAATTGTACTGGAAAGACATCGAGGCAGCTCACTGTAAAAATCTTTTCTTTCGGAACCATAAAGGGAACCGCCATTACCTTGTCATCGTGGAGCATACAAACGATCTGGCAATTCATGATCTTGAGAAACGATTAAAACAAGGGAAACTGACGTTTGCTTCAGAGGGACGAATGCACCGATACCTGGGCGTAAAGCCAGGGTCGGTTACCCCCTTTGGCCTCATCAATGACATCGAAAACCACGTCCATCTGTTTATTGACGAGAATCTTCGGCACGTCGACCGGATCAGTTTCCACCCGCTTGTCAATACCGCCTCATGGGTTATCAGGCATGATGATTTTGAAAGGTTTCTATCCTGGACAGGAAATACATGGGAGTATATAGCTCTGTACTAGCGTTATCTTTTCCTTGATTTTGTTGGTCTTGTTATAAGGAGGTGTTGCATTATTAGCTCCCCTGGCCATGAGTGCAGTTTTAATTCTTTTTTGTATTACTCCTTCCTATAGCAGAAAGTTTGGATGTAGTAATCGAAATAGGTCACCAGCCCTGGCATACCATACTATTTATATAGAACCAATGGTTCTGTATAGCTATCTGCTATTATTTAGCAGGGAATTATTTTAGCAAGTTTACTTGAATCTAAAGTCGGGTTAAAAATTACCGCGCCGGGTGATGCAGGAGGTTATGCTTTTCTGGGTTAGTTTGTAGAGACAAGGCATACCTTGTCTCTACAATTATTATATCGTCCCCGACTCATAAATCCCAATCAATATCAGAGAATACCGGAAATACCGTAGGTATTGCATCCCAGGTATTGAAAGGCTGATAAAATGTGTCATTTTTTAAGATGGACCGTAGATCAAGCGTAGCTCAAACGTAGCTCAAACGTAGCTCAAGCGTACGGTTAAGGTTGATCTCTGCTTGATTTTCGGCTGAAATGCGCTGTTAGTTCTTTTAATACTCCATGATGTTTCGCCAATATCATACCAAACCCGTATAAAATTCGGGGATGGATGAAAAATATTTTCAAATCGTTAAAATGTTACTTATCTGCCAATATAAGCCCCTGTTTGAACATCTGGGCGGTCAAATTGAGTAGTGCAATTGTCGCTTTGGAAGTGTTTTCGCCCGCGGAGCCTCTTCCTCGGGAGATTGGCCGACCGGACTGAGGATACACCGTGAAGAAAGTCCGGGTATCCAGGCCACCGGATCATCAGGGTTCTTCTTTTTTTGGTGTCATTACCTGTTGTGAGAAAGAACTGAAACAGTGAGGATCAATGGCAATCAGGTATCCCAGGGTGTCGTTAGGGGCATTATTGTTTTCTTAACCCTGAATTGATACTTTCATCTTTCTGGTTGCCTGGATTGTTGATACTACAATTAAGCCTGGCGCAAGAAAAACACATAAACAACACTAAAACAGGCAAAATCAACATAATAAGGCAACAAATTGTTTTTCCAATCAGTTTTTATGAAAAATATGGGTTAATCAGAGAGGGATATGACCGTCATTATTGTATTTAGTAAAGCAGAATGTGATAATCAATATTGAGGACACTCTGTAAACATAAATAATTGTATAAAAGATGCTTAAGGATTCCACATGTAAAACAAATTATATCAGGTCGTAATGAGGCTGTTCTGTTTGAGGGTAATTTGTTTCTGCCTTTCTGGTACAATGAAATGAATATGAAAGCAAATTTATAGGGTCTGGCTGTGCGGTGCTGTACTGTTGTGTACGGTTATGGACATGCTTGTAATTCAATTCCAATGTGAACCGTTTCTGCGATGTTGCTTTCACAATGTCGATACGCTTGTTCAATCGGGTTTACTTTTTTTTTGTTTTTTGTTATCGCGTTGATTTTGAGCTGTGAAATATGATTGTAATAATTTGAAGGAGGTTTCGTCTAAACTGTGGTATGGTTTCTGTTAATTTGTGTCTCCAAATAACTTTTGAAAATTGCTTTGTTTATGAAAATTCTCATTACCTCAGTACTATCCGTTTGTCTTGGTATCGGATGCGTCATGGCACAGGATACCAGCAAGAAAGAGTTTCTTTTAAGTGGCGACAGGCCGCTATCCATTTCCGGATTTGGTGCTCCCATCGTTGAATTCTCATCCATCGAAGGAGACTTCGCTGTCAGTACGGGTGGAGGTGGAGCTGTTCTGTTTAACCAAAATTTCTTCATTGGGGCTTATGGGATGGGGTCGGTGAGTCTGAATTCCGGTGATGTGATTTTACAGGTAAGGGGGGCAGACCTGTCGATAGAAACTTATTCAAACCTCAGAAGGATGTTTGCTCACGGTGGTCTATGGATTGGATATGTTCACAACTCAAACAAAGCCATTCATTTGGCCGTAAGTGCAAAAATCGGTGGAGGTGCTGCCGGGTATTATGATTCCTATTATAGGGAATGGCACCACAATCTGGGTTGGGATGCCGTTTTTGTTTTCACTCCACAGGTTGAAGTTGAGTTCAATATGACACGCTGGTTCAAGATCAATGTGGGCGCCGGGTATCGTCTTGTTTCGGGGGTAAACGAAACATACACCGATGTGCGTGGTAATGAGCAACCTTTCTTCAGTAATAGTGATTTTTCGAGTCCACAGGCTTCAATTTCTTTATTGTTTGGTGGTTTCGGAGAGTAACCCCGTTAATTCATATTATTAGTTAAATCTAGCTCCAACGTAAACAATGCGCCGGCTAATTATTTTTTTGTTTTTTTTCTATCTGCTGACAGACATGTCGGCGGCAACAGGAATCCCTGTTGCCGAGATTGAGAAGCGGTTTAAGATAAGCGGATCCGTTACTGATAAGAGCAACGGAGAGCTTTTAACCGGAGTTACCATCCTTGCTGAGGAAATTTGGGCAGGTACCACTACCAATGTGTATGGCTTTTATTCGCTGGCACTTGTTCCCGGCGACTATACCCTTCGTTTCAGTTACATCGGTTATGAAATGACCGAGGTAAAAGTAACCCTGAAAGCAGATCAGACCATCAATGTTGAGCTGAATCCGAAAGGGTTAAACCTTTCGACTGTCGAGATTAAAGCTGACCGTGCATCCGAGCAGCTTAAAAGGCCCGAGATGAGTACCATCAGGATGGATGTGAAGACTATTCGCCGGATTCCGGCGCTGATGGGTGAAGTAGATATCATTAAAGCCTTACAGTTGCTCCCGGGGGTGCAAAGTGCCAGCGAAGGGACGAGCGGTTTCAGTGTCCGTGGGGGAGGGCTCGATCAGAACCTGATTCTGCTGGATGAGGCGACCGTGTATAATGCCTCCCATTTCATGGGTTTTTTCTCGGTGTTTAACAACGATGCAGTAAAGGATGTGCAAATTTACAAGGGTGATATTCCGGTATCTTATGGCGGACGACTTGCATCTCTTTTGGATGTGAGAATGAAGGATGGTAACAACAAGAAATTCAGTGGAACGGGAGGCATTGGAACCATCGCCAGCCGACTGACGCTCGAAGGGCCGCTGGGTTCCGAAAACACCACCTTCATTGTCTCAGGACGAAGAACCTACGCAGATATTTTTCTACCACTTTCCTCTGATAAAAATATAAGAAATAATACCCTTTATTTCTACGATCTCAATGCCAAGGTTTCCCATAAGATTGATGACAACAATCGCATTTTCATCAGTGGCTATATGGGGCGTGATGTTTTTGAAAACCAATTTGCCTATATGGATTTTGGAAATCAGACAATTACAGGCCGCTGGAATCATTTGTTTTCGAAAAGTTTGTTTAACAACCTTACGCTTATTTATTCAGCTTATGATTATGCCATAGGAACACCTGAGGGGAATGCTAATTCCTTTATATGGAAATCAAAGATGAAGGACCTCACCGTGAAATCGGATTTTACCTGGTTCCTCAATCCTGATAATATGTTGAGATTTGGTTTCTCTAGTGTTTACCACGAATTTGATCCGGGCAGGGCAAGGGGATTAGGCGACGAATCAGCTTTCAAAGAATTGAACATGCCGCCTGCCTATTCGCTCGAAAGCGGGATTTATGCCGGCAATGAACAGAAGATAGGGTCGAGGCTTGCTTTGCGTTATGGTGTCAGGCTGTCGGCCTTCCAGAACATAGGTCCGTCAACCGTCTATGCGTTTGATGCAGGCTATAATCTGATTGACTCAATTAAGTATGGTTCCGGAGACTTTTACAAAACCTATTTACGGTTGGAACCCAGGTTCAGCGCAACTTATTCGCTTACTGAAAACTCATCAGTGAAGGCAAGTTTTTCGCGAACCGCCCAGTACATTCAACTGGCCCAAAACAGCACGGCCGGAACGCCACTTGATATCTGGTTCCCCGTATCGCCCAATCTGGAACCGCAAACTTCCGATATGCTGGCCGCAGGTTATTTTCACAACTGGAATAGTGCAGGTGTTGAATTCTCGGTTGAGGCTTATTACAAGCGTATGGAGAATACCATCGACTTTTGTGACAATGCTGAATTGCTTTTTAATCGTTACATCGAAGGTGAAGTACGAACAGGGCGTTCCCGGGCATACGGAGTGGAGCTTCTTTTTAGAAAGAATGAAGGCCGTTTGACCGGGTGGCTGGGGTACACCTTTTCAGTTGCACGTCGGGAAATTGAGACTATCAACAACAACGAACCCTATGCCGCACCCTATGATAAACCTCACAACATTACCGCTGTGGTGAATTATGAACTATCACCCCGTATTACGTTGTCGGCAAACTGGATATACACAACCGGGGCGCCAGTGACTTATCCTACAGCGAGGACCATCTATGGTAATCAGGTGATTCCGGTTTATTCGGGTCGAAATGCATACAGGATGCCCGACTATCACCGGCTTGACTTAAGCGTGACATATCGACCCAAGCCGCGTGAAAGCCGGAAGTTTAATTATGATATTAACTTCTCACTTTACAATGCCTATGGTCGCAAGAACGCCTGGGCGATAAATTTCAAGCAGGAAAAGGAGCGCCCTCTTGTAACGTATGCGGAGATGACGTACCTATTTGGCGTTGTGCCTGCCGTGACCTTTAACTTTAAATTTTAATACCAGTCATGAAGAAGCTGATATTTCTCATTGCTCCGCTCGCCATTATGCTCTTTTCGTGTACCGAAAAGATAGAACTTGATCTGGATACCTCTTCTGTCAGGCTTGTCGTCGAAGGTAATCTGACCGATCTGCCGGGACCTCATCGGGTGCGTATTGCCACCACAGCACCATATTACGCCGAAGGTTTGCTCCCGGTAGTCGCTGATGCGGAGGTTACAATAAATGATAGCGACACTACGGTGATTCTCACCGAGCAGGAGCCCGGCGATTATTATACCCCGGTTGGTTTTGTCGGTGAGCCGGGGAAAACATATACTCTTGAGATCAGGTTGAATGAAGAGATTGCCGGAACAAAAGATTACACCGCCATTGCCATGATGCCATTAAAGATCCCTACTGATTCGTGCAACGTAAAATACGAACCCGATATGTATAAGGGTTTATGGCAAATAAGGTGGTATGCTCAGGATCCCCCCGGTGAAAACGCCTATCTTTTCAGAGCATATAGAAATGGCGAGCCGGTAACCGATAGTTTGAGCCGGTGGGGTGCTGTTGATGACCAGTTTTTTGACGGAAACTATACAATGGGAATTGGTGTGCTGTATTTTTTCAAAAATCGTAACCAGTATATTTACGAAGGTGATTCCATTACCCTGGAGGTGTGTAATATAACAGAGGAATACCAGCACTTCGTGATGTATCTGAAGGAGGAGGTTCAAAGCAACAATCCGTTATTTTCACCTCCGGCGGCCAATGTTCCCGGGAACATCAGTAACGGGGGACTGGGGTACTTTGCTGTTTACCCTGTTCAATACGTTCGGACGATATATCGGTAATTACCCGGTTATTCCCTGAATTTTCAGGAATACACTGGACTTTTTCATCAGATTTTTGTAGGTTTGTGCTAACAATCCAACGCGCTATGAAAAAGATACTCGTACCTGTTGATTTTTCCGACCACACAGATGTTACCTGTCGGTATGCCGTCGCAATTGCCAGTGCCAACGGTGGAGAAATAATGTTGTTTCATACTTACTTCGACCAGATGATCATCACCGGCGGGACTTATCCCGATTCTATCGCTGCACAGGCAGCCGTGGATGTTCAGATGATTGCCGAGATCAGGGAGACAGCTGAAAAGGAAATGGAAAAGCTTGTCGAATCGATTAAAAAAATTATTGACCCCCAAGCTGTCGTCAATGTCGTATGGTCGATGGAAGGTGGTGATGCAGCTACCGGAATTGTAGAGATTTGTACGACATACTACCCTGATTTGATTATCATTGGCGCACAGGGTCGTGGGTTGAAGGACCCCTTCTCAGGCAGTACGGCTGAAATTATCATGCGTCATACAACTGTTCCCGTTCTGGCGATCCCTTCCTCCGCGGGCTTCGATGGTTTCAGTCAAATCATGTACTCTGCAGGACTTGTCGAAGGAACCGAAAATGACCTTCGGTTTATTTTTGATTTCTTCGGAAGCCTGAATCCTGTGGTTCATTGTGTCCATCTCCATTGTAGTGGTAATGAACAGTTCGATGATGTAAAACTTGATCGTTTGAAACAATTGTTTGCCAAAGAGATAGCAGACGGTAAAATTGTTTTTGGGCTTTATGAGTGTGAGAACCACCGGCAAGGGCTTGTCACTTTTCTGGAGTCGACTCAAATCGGGATGATCGCTTTTAAATTGCATAAAACATCGTTGTTTGGACTTCTGTTTAGTTCAAGGCTTAGCCGTAAGGATTTATTTAAAGCCAAACTTCCCCTGTTAGCATTCCCGGTAAGTAAGATTCATTAATCTGCCAGAAATTGACTACCATTGGTTTGATTTCCGATACCCACGGGTTTCTCAATCCGCGGGTATTGGCTTTTTTTGTATCATGTGATGAAATTTGGCACGCGGGTGACATTGGGTCGCCGACCACACTTCATGCTCTTCAGGCATATAAACCTACACGTGCTGTCTATGGTAACATTGATGGAACCGAGGTGCGTCATGTTTGTCCCGAAACACTTGTCTTTCGGGTTGAGGATATCCGGGTCGCTATGATACACATTGGAGGGTATCCGGGCAGGTATTCAGCGATGGCTCGTAAAATGATCACAGAAGAGAAGCCTGCATTGTTTGTTTGCGGGCATTCGCATATTCTGAAAGTTATCTACGATAAAAAACACGAGGTATTAACGCTAAATCCGGGGGCTGCCGGAAATAGTGGTTTCCATCAGATGGTAACGGCTTTAAGGTTTAAGATAGAAGGAGATATGATTTTCGATATGGAAATCTTCGAACAAAGTCGTTCTTAACGAAGTCTGTCGGTCGATTTTACAAGGTTTTCGTCTTTTTTGATGAACCTCATGGCCAGCAACTGGAATAAGAGTGCTACGACGGGGAAGAAGATTGAGGTTCCGTAATCCGGAGCAATACCCACTTTTTTGCGTATGAAATCTGTGAGGGCAAACACGATCACGATAAATACGATGTCGAGAATAACCGCTATTCTGGCCAGTTGGATCTGGAATAACCTCTCCCGAAATTTGAAGATGGTATAGACTGATAAAGCAGCGCATCCAATGGCCAACAACGATAGAAAACCGGTTAGAATGGGGCTTACAGAAATGCCACCCTGCTGGGCAGCCAATGTCTTTACCTGATAAACATTTACTATCACGGCGATGCTTTCGGAGTAATAAAATGCCAGAGGCCAGGCAAATATCATCAGCATCAGGATCGATGCAGCTAGTAAAAAGAGTGATTGAACGCGTTGTAACATAGTTCTGCAATTTTTTACAAACTTAAGCAAAATCTTAAAGACAGAAAGCTTGTTATTACGTCATGCCTTGTAGAAGTGATCACGATGAAGCTCGAAGGGAGAATCAGGATTTTTTGTTCTCGAAAAAAATGAGCTTTCATACGCTGGCATCGTTTTTTTTCGTTTGTTTTAACATGTTGTTGATCAATGAATTGATGTGCGCTTTTTTAAAAATTTAGAGATAAGTTTTTAATATTTGTTATAAACTGAGAAACAAAATTCATATCATGTGATTGTTTTTTGTATGCAATTCACTGTTTATTTGTATCTTTGTCGCCCTAACCGGGATAGTCTTTCTCTGGTTCCGGTTGAGACGTGACTGACTTACTTCCGCCGTCCTTTAATCTCGACGGTTTTCATGTGCATCATGCCTCCCTCCCATCCATTCCATTTGATTCATTTATTTTCCAACAAAAGATCGGATTTGTTTCCTCGATTTTTAACATTTAAGATTTTCGCATGTACGACATTCTCGAACTCAACGCGAAGCTGGTAACCGATTTGAAAGAAATTGCCACTGCGCTAAACATTCCAAACACAGAAGGGCTTAAAAAACAAGAGTTGATCTATAAGATACTGGATCATCAGGCTCTCAGCCCGTCAAAAGACGAAAAGCGGGTAGAATTCCATGCCCATGCAGGTCGCCCGCCAAAGAAAGGACGCCCACAACCAAATCGTGAACAAAAGCCTATAAATATTGCGCCATCTGGTGAGACCCCCAATAACCAGCCTGATGCTGCCACTGGAGGAAAACCCGTTATCGAAAAGCCAGTCGGTGAGAAACCCATTTTAATTAAAGCATCAGCGTTGGTTAAAGCTGCTGCACCAGCAGAACCTGTAGCACCGGCTGCCCCGGTAGCCTCTTTAGAGCCTGCAATACCTTCAGAACCTTTTGCAACTGTGGAGAAACCACCACGCGAGCCCAAGGGAGAGAAAGCTCCTAAAGTTCCCCGCAATAGTCGTCAGCGCAAACCCACTGGCGAAGTGAAGGCTGACGTCAATGAAGAGACTATTGAGGTAGTAGCTAAAGAGATCGTTCCTGAGCCTGTTGTTGAAAAGAAAACCATTGTACTGAAAATTAACAAACCAGAGGTTATAGTCAGCAGCCAGGTGCCTGAAGGTGAACCTGAACTATTAGAAGTTATTACAGGAGAAACGGATAAAAGTGTACAACCCGAGGGAGACGAAGTCGTCAATACTGAGGAACAATCGGCTAAATCACAGCCAGAACACCGGCGCGAATTGCGTGAGCCTCTGATGCGTGAGATTCTTCAGCGTGAAGTAGAGAAAAGCCGTCAAACGCGTGTACAAGTTGAGCGTCCGCTGACCAAGCATCCCCAATCTGAAAGAAATGGCGACCGATCAACTGACAAGCCAACCATCGAGCGTTCTGAAAAACCAGTGATTGAACGGGTTCAGGATCGTCGTACTGAAGAGTATGTCTTCGATTACGAAGGATTGGTCTCTACTGAAGGCGTGCTGGAAATCATGCCCGATAACTTTGGCTTCCTGCGCTCTTCTGATTATAACTATCTCAGTTCTCCTGATGATGTATACGTTGCTCAGAGTCAGATTAAGGCCTATGGCCTGAAGACAGGTGATACAGTTCAGGGAACAGTTCGTCCTCCCCGTGAAGGCGAGAAGTATTTTCCGCTGGTAAAGATTTCGCTCATCAACGGATTACAGCCCGAACAGGTACGCGACCGTATTCCTTTTGATTACCTTACCCCGTTGTTCCCTTTCAAGAAATTCAATCTTACAGGACATGCTGATGAGACTTTCTCATCGCGTATCATCGATCTGTTTGCTCCAATTGGTAAAGGACAGCGTGGGCTGATCGTGGCACAACCCAAGACTGGTAAGACCGTTATACTGAAAGAATTGGCCAATGCCATCGCCAACAATCATCCCGAAGCCTATCTTATCGTGCTGTTAATTGACGAACGTCCTGAAGAGGTTACCGATATGGCGAGAAGCGTAAAAGCCGAAGTTATCAGTTCAACCTTTGACGAACCTGCCGACCGCCATGTCAAAATCGCCAACATTGTGCTTGAAAAAGCCAAACGCCTTGTAGAGTGCGGACATGATGTCGTAATACTGCTCGATTCCATTACCCGTCTGGCTCGTGCTTACAATACCGTAAGCCCTGCTTCAGGTAAGGTCTTATCGGGTGGTGTTGAAGCCAATGCTCTGCAGAAACCTAAGCGGTTCTTCGGTGCTGCCCGCCAGATTGAAAATGGAGGTTCGCTGACCATCATCTCTACAGCCCTTATCGATACTGGTTCAAAGATGGATGAGGTAATTTTTGAAGAGTTCAAGGGTACCGGTAATATGGAACTTCAACTCGACAGAAGATTGTCGAATAAGCGAATTTTCCCGGCTATCGATCTGGTTGCCTCCAGTACCCGTCGTGATGACCTCCTTCACGATCGTGAAGTTCTCCAGCGTGTATGGATATTGAGGAACCATCTGGCTGATATGACGCCTATTGAGGCCATGGAATTTCTGAAGGACAGGATGAAATTTACCCAAACCAATGAAGAGTTTCTATCTTCGATGAATGGTTAAACCATAAACTGAAATATTTCTGAAGCCGGTTTTCACCTTCGTGAAACCGGCTTTTTTCATGGCAGCTAATCCTTCACTTTCTTTCTACCTTTGCCATCTAATTTGTCAGATATTAATGTGCTTCATGGATAAGCCAACAACAATATTCAGGGTCGGGAAAGCCATTAAATCAGCTATTCCAAGGTCATGGAAGACAGCGCGATGGTTGTTGAAGATAACTATACCCGTTTCCTTTGTAGTGTTTGTGCTTGATTTTACAGGAATCCTGGGATCTGTCGCCGGTTTCACCAAACCTTTTTTTTGTATTTTTGGTTTGCCGTCTCAGACAGCGCTCGTGCTGATCACCAGTATGCTGACCAATATCTATTCGGTAATTGCTGTTATTTCAATGCTTGGACTTCCTGTCAGAGAAGCTACGATTCTGGCTGTGATGTGCCTGGTTAGTCATGGTTTTCTCATCGAGACGGCTGTGCTTCGGAAAACGGGTTCTTCAGGTCTGAGGATGTTTATATTGCGTTTTTTATCCAGCCTCGCGTGTGGCGTCCTGTTGGCTGCTATGCTGCCTGAGATGCCGGGGTTTGTGAGAGGGAGCCTTACATCTGAGGTGCAATCCTTCATGGAAGCCCTGATAGAATGGTTTTTCCTGATTCTCCGAATGACCGTTAAGGTGCTGGTGCTGGTGACCTTGTTGATGGTTTTACAGCGGCTGATGGAAGAATTTGGCCTGCTAACGTGGCTCTCCCGGATGTTAGGTTATGTGCTTCGGTTATTCGGACTTGCACCGGAAGCATCCCTTTCGTGGCTCGTGGCTAATGTCGTTGGACTGGCCTATGGGGCGGTTATAATTCTTGAGGAGGTAGAAGAGGGGCGTCTTAGTAAAAAGGAGGCCGACCTGCTTAATCATCATATTGCCGTTTCGCATAGTCAACTGGAGGACCCAATTCTGTTCTATGCCATTGGACTCCCTATTTGGTGGCTTATCTGGCCAAGAGTTTTGGTTGCTTTAATAGTGGTATGGCTCAGACGCGTAGAGAATTATCTCAGAACCCGGTGGGAAGCACGCCGAGGGAATCTCAGATAGTTAATATAAGATTCTTTCAGCGAAATGTTTAATGGCCTTTAGGGTTGTTTCTTCAGCTTCAAGGTAGCCCATGTGGCCGCAGCCATCAAGTAGTAGTACCTCAGCATGCCGGGGCAGGATGGCCTGCGAAAGCAATTTATCAACAGGAATCCGCTGGTCTTGTTTCCCACCTATAAATAATACCGGACAAGGCAATGTCAGCAGCGTGTGGAGGTTTGATGACCTGTCTCTCATGCCGGATAGTGCTGCTACAATACCTTCGCTGGTTGTTTTTGATGCATTTTCCTGTAGTTGTGCAATTTCAATCGTGAGTCTTTCCCGATTATCCGGAGCGAACAGTTCGGGAATGAATTGACTGATGAAGTGGTGATGATTGTTCTTAACAATGTCAATGGTACGGTCACGGTTGGTTTTTGCTTCGTCTGTGTCGGGAAGTGCACCTGAGTGAAATAGTGAGATTGCTGCTGTCATTTCAGGATAGCGGGCGGTGAAGGCCAGTGTAACATAACCTCCCATGCTGTGCCCAATTATCACGCAGCGATCGATACTGTTCAAGACGAGGACTTCATGTAATACCTCGGACATCAGTTCCATGGAGTGAATGGCATCGATAGTGTCGGATTGGCCATGTCCGGGAAGATCAATGGAGATAACCCGGAAGTCACGTGCCAGTTCTTTACTGAAGGTATCCCAAATAGCCAGCGATTCGAGGAATCCGTGTAATAAAACGATTGTTTCCCCCTCGCCCTGAATCCTGAAATGGATTGTCTTTCCTTGAAACTGAATTGTTTGGTATTTCATCTTATTATGAATGAAAATCCCGGTGCAACTTGGCTGCACCGGGAATAAATTGATTATTTCAAATTGTTATACACTCATTGTGGCTTCCACCTCGGCCACTGTCTTCGGGATTGCCTTTCCCAGTACGCGGCATGCATTGCTGGTAACCAATATATCGTCCTCAATTCTGATGCCACCGAAGTCTTTCCAGGCTTCAAGATTATCGTAATTGATAAACTCTTTATGCATCTTCTTTTCGTTCCATTGGTCGATCAGGGCAGGAATGAAATAAACGCCTGGTTCAACGGTGAGCACAAATCCTTCGCGGAGTCGTTTCCCAAGTCTCAGGAATGCAAGACCAAACTGGTCGCTGCGGCTGATTTCGTTGTCATAGCCTACATAGTTTTCTCCAAGGTTCTCCATGTCGTGAACATCGAGTCCCATCATGTGACCGAGCCCATGGGGGAAGAATAGTGCATGGGCACCGGCAGCTACCGCATTGTCTACATCGCCTTTCATCAGGCCAAGGTCTTTCATCCCCTGAGCAATGATCCTTGCCGATAACAGATGGATATCTTTATACAGAATGCCCGGTTTAATGGCTTCGATGGCTTTAACATTGGCCGCAAGCACGATTTCATAGATGTCGCGTTGCCGTTGTGAAAAACGTCCTCCTACAGGTACTGTTCTGGTGATATCGGAGCAGTAGTTCATTACCGATTCGGCTCCACTGTCGCATACCATCATGCGTCCTTCTTTTAAGGTGTTACCATGAAAGTGGTTATGAAGAGTCTGGCCGTTGATTGAAAGTATAACAGGGAATGAAACGCCATTTGCCTTTTGTAGTGCAATGCCTTCAATCATCCCCGAAATTTCACGTTCAACAACACCATGTTTTGCCATCCTCATGGCAGTGGTATGCATATCGTAAGCCACGTCAATCATTGATTCGATATCGGTTATCTCACCGGAATCCTTGATTTCGCGAAGAGCAACTACTGCACGGATGAGTTCTTCTGATTTATACGTGCTGAGGTGTCCGGCTTTAATGCCAAGCAGTTTGCTGATCAGCAGGGTCGTTTTTCCACGATAGGGGAGGAGGAAATGAATGTGCCTGCTCAGGGCAATGGCTTCATCCATCAGTTTCTGTAATTGGTTAAATGGGCGTGTGATGGTAACACCTACCCGTTCAGCTCTATCTTTGAGCGAAGGTTGAGGTCCCATCCAGATGATGTCATCAAGATCAACATCGTTACCAAACAAATAATCCTGCCCGTTATCAAGGTCGATGACTCCGGCCAGATCAGGTTGATTGATTCCGAAGAAATATAAGAATGTGCTGTCTTGTCTGAAGTGGTATGTGTTATCTGCATAGTTCATTGCAGCTTCCGTATTACCGGGAAGGAGAACGATGCCGCCGTTCATCATACTGCGGAGCAGGTCTCTCCTTTTTTTATAGACACTAGGTTGAAACATGGAAGAATGTTTTGAAGATGTAACGTTTTGGAAAGTTAATTTTACAACTACGAAGTTACACCTTTTCATATAAAGGTGAAGCGTTTTGAATCACATTCTTTAGGGTTGATTATTAAACAAAGCCTCAGGTACAGGAGGCTTTGTCTGGTCTCAAAAGAATTACTTCCCTTCTATCCAATCTGTTATCTCTTTATCGTCGGGCTGGGTTCCTGGTGTTATTACCTTCACCAGGTTTCCATTTTCGTCGATGAGGTATTTCTGGAAGTTCCATTGCACCTCTGACTCCTTCTTGCCGTTCAGCGCTTTTTGTGTCAGCCATTTGTATATGGGCGACATGTCTTCGCCTTTCACCGAGATCTTCGACATCATGGTGAAGGTCACCCCATAATTGAGACTGCAGAAGTTTTTAATCTCGGAATCAGTACCTGGCTCCTGAGACATAAAGTTATTGGCCGGGAACCCGATGATTTCGAAGCCTTTCGCCTTGTAGCGATCATAGATTTCCTGAAGTTTCTTGTATTGTGGTGTGTGTCCGCATTTGGAAGCCACATTTACTACCATCAGTTTCTTGCCCTTGAATTTCGACATGTCTACAACATTTCCGTCGATGTCGGTGGCTTTGAACTGATGAAAACCGGTCGTCTGACTTACTAAGGTCATGGTGGCAATACTGAATATAATCGTAATTAACAACTTAGTCATAATTTTTATATTAAAATGTAACAGAATAAACAACCCGCCTGCTCTTCGGTTCAACTGCCGGAATTGCAGATTGAATTCCAAATAATTGTGCCCTGTAGAGAGGTGTATCAGCAGCAGTTCCTAATTTCAGAGCAGGCAGGTTAATGCATCAGTACTAATAAGTTATTTTCCTGATTTGGTCAGTATTGCATTCGTTTTTCGATCGCTTCTGCTTCTTTGATGATATGATCAGTCAGATTGGTTGGTGTTGCACCTACCAATATGTTGTCTTCAATGCGGATGCCAATGGCCTCATCCCTGATATAGAGTCCTGGTTCGCAGGTGAGAATCATCCCTGATTCGAAGGGTATATCTTTTCCGCCCACATCATGTACATCAAGCCCTAAAAAATGAGCGGTGCCATGCATGAAATATTTGGCATAGCATGGTTTGTCGGCTGGTTGGTTGTTGACGTCTTCCTGTGTGAATAACCCTAATGCAATCATCTCATCCTGTATCATCAGGTTTACCTGCTGGTTGACAGTGTTGATCGTGTTGCCGGGAATGTAGAGCTGGATTGCTTTTTTTAAAACTCTTAGTACGGCTTCATAACATGCACGCTGACGTAACGTAAACCTGCCGTTTACCGGAATTGTACGTGAACAGTCAGCACCATAATTGGCATATTCAGCGCCAAAATCCATTAGCAGCAACTGACCATCCTGACAAATGCTATCGTTGTGGTGATAATGCAACGAGCATCCGTTAATGCCTTGAGCAATGATTGGCTGGTAACCATGCGTGGCGCCCTGACGGGTAAATTCATAGATGATCTCGGCTTCGGCCTCATATTCTTTTATTCCCGGCTTCAAAGTTTCAAGAACCCGGTTAAACGCATCACCGGTAATGGACATGGCCTTTTGCATCAGGGTAATCTCCTCCTTCGATTTAACCATACGTAATTTCCAAAGCAGGGGTGAAAGCCGTTCGTAACGGTGAAGGGGGAATTGTTTTTGAAGTTGTATGATAAAACGGTCGTCACGCGAAACCACGTCAGGGAAAAATTTGGGGTATTCATTCCTGTTGAGGTAAACCCTTTGGGACTGAACCATCAGGTCGCGCAGGATGGCCTCTGTCTCATCAAGATACTTTATCGTAACAATTCCTGAAATATCTGAGGCTTCTTTTGCCCTGAGTTTACGCCCTTCCCATGTTTCAAGCGTTTCGTCAGGTCTGATGATGAATAGTATTTGTCTGAAGGCAGGCAGCGGATGATCTTTAAACATTATCAATATTGTCTTCTCCTGCTCAATGCCGGTCAGGTAGAACAAGTCGCTGTGCTGCCGGAAAGGGTAATACTGATCACCATTGCGTGGAGTTTCGTCGTTTGAGTTGATAATCAGCAGGCTTCCCTCGTTAACTTGCTCCATCAGGCGCTCCCGGTTTGATTTAAAGAGTTTATTATCAATATTATTGTATCTCATAATCCTATTATCTTGAATTGTTATAAATTATTTTTTATTGATTTCTTCGTAATAAATTATATAAATTTGTCCTTGCCCACATATTTAGAATTTTAGATATAAAAACTGGGCCTAGGTACCTGAATGATTGGGTACATCACTACAAATTAAATCAAAAGAAAGCGTATGCGCAAAACTGTTGTTAAGCTGTCGTCGCTGTCGAAGAAGTTTTTCATGGCCTTCGCAGGACTTTTTCTGATTTCATTTTTGGTTGTGCATCTGGGAATCAACTTGTTTATTCTTCCGATTACAGCCGATCATGAACTCATTTTTGCCGATGCCGTCCATTTTATGACAACCAACCCGTTGATTAAAGTGATGGAGGTGGTGTTGTTTGGTGGTTTACTACTTCACGCCATTTTAGGCATCATCCTTCAGTTGCAGAACTGGAATGCCCGTCCTGTTGGCTATAAAGTGTCTCAGAAATCGCAGGTTTATTCACCTTTCACACGATTCATGATCCACACGGGTGTTATCATTTTCTTGTTTCTGATTATCCACTTCATGAATTTCTATTTTGTAAAATTGGGTTGGACCGACCCCCCACAGGGTGTTTATCCGATTGCTGGACAACATGATTTCTACAATATGGCGTTGAATCTGTTTGCCAATCCAACCTATTGCATTCTCTACATTGTTTTGATACTGGGTCTCGGATTCCACCTGCATCATGCTTTTCAGTCGGCCTTCCAGAGTCTCGGACTGAATCATCCGACCTATACGCCGGTGATTAAAGTTGTCGGGACGATATACTCGGTGCTGGTTACTCTGGGATTCATAAGCATTCCACTCTATTTTCTTTTTGCCTAAATATCAGGAATCACAGTAAATTATAACATTACCATGACAAAACTGAACGCTAAGATTCCTTCAGGCCCTCTGGCCGAAAAATGGACCCATTACAAGACTGATCAGAAACTAGTTAATCCGGCTAACAAACGGAAGTTGGATATTATTGTTGTAGGAACCGGTCTGGCCGGTGCAGCAGCGGCAGCTTCTTTCGGCGAAATGGGTTTTAAAGTAAAAGTATTTTGTATTCAGGACAGCCCCCGGCGTGCACATTCCATCGCAGCACAAGGGGGGATTAATGCCGCGAAGAATTATCCCAACGATGGCGACTCAGTCTATCGTTTGTTTTACGATACCATCAAAGGGGGCGACTATCGGGCTCGTGAGGCTAATGTATACCGCCTGGCAGAGGTTAGCAACAGCATCATCGACCAATGCGTGGCTCAGGGCGTTCCCTTTGCCCGTGAGTATAGTGGATACCTTGACAACCGTTCTTTTGGCGGTGCACAGGTGAGCCGTACATTTTATGCCAGGGGACAGACTGGTCAGCAACTGCTTTTGGGTGCCTATGGTGCCCTCAGTAAAGAGATCGGCCTTGGTCACGTGGAACTCTTTCACCGCCACGAAATGCTCGATCTTGTTTTGGTTGATGGCCGGGCAAGGGGTATTGTTGCCCGTAACGTTGTAACCGGAGAACTGGAGCGTTTTGCTGCCCATGCGGTGGTGTTGGCTACCGGTGGATACGGAAATGTATATTTCCTCTCTACCAATGCCATGAACTCCAATGCGAGTGCTGCCATGCGCGCCTTCAAGCGGGGCGCTTACTTCGCCAATCCCGCATACGTACAGATTCATCCGACGTGCATTCCCGTCCATGGGGATTATCAGTCGAAACTAACTCTCATGAGTGAATCGCTACGTAATGATGGTCGTATTTGGGTTCCCAAAAAGAAGGAAGACGCTGAAAGAGTGCGGAAAGGAACAATGAAACCCATTGATATTCCAGAAGCAGACCGCGATTACTATCTTGAACGTCGCTACCCGGCCTTTGGTAATCTGGTGCCACGTGATGTAGCCTCTCGTGCTGCCAAAGAACGTTGTGACGCAGGATTTGGCGTCGGAAATACCGGTCTTGCCGTATATCTCGATTTCGCCGAATCAATCCAGCGCCTTGGCCGCAATGTCATAGAAGCACGTTATGGCAACCTTTTCCAGATGTATGAGAAGATCGTCGACGAGAATCCTTATGAAACACCAATGATGATCTATCCGGCTGTTCATTACACCATGGGCGGACTGTGGGTGGATTATGAATTGCAAACTACTATTCCGGGATTGTTTGCTGCCGGTGAAGCCAACTTTAGCGATCATGGCGCCAATCGTCTGGGTGCTTCTGCACTTATGCAGGGACTGGCCGACGGGTATTTTGTTCTTCCATACACGATCCAGAATTACCTGGCCGATCAGATTTCTGTTCCGCGCTTCAAAACAGATACTCCCGAATTCGACGAAGCCGAGAGGAAAATTCAGTTTGAAATCGACAGGCTCTTATCAATTAAGGGGAAACAGTCGGTCGATACCTTCCATCGTAAACTCGGAATTATCATGTGGGAGAATGTCGGGATGGGACGTAATGAAGCCGGACTGAAACTCGCCATTGAAAAGATACAGTTACTGCGTGAGGAGTTTTGGAAGGATGTACGTGTGGTAGGTTCAAAAACAGGAGTAAATCAGGAATTGGAAAAGGCACTCCGGCTAATCGATTACCTTGAATTAGGTGAACTCATGGCCCGCGATGCGTTGCTCCGTAATGAATCATGTGGCGGCCACTTCCGCGAGGAATACCAAACTGAGGATGGAGAAGCCCTCCGTGATGACCAGAACTATAAATACGTTTCGGCATGGGAATACAAACCAGGTGATGTGCCCGAGAAGCATATCGAACCACTGAATTACGAATTTATCGAAGTGAAAACCCGTAATTACAAAGTGTAAGTAATTCCTGAAACCTAAATATTTAATTACTATGAAATTAACATTGAAAATCTGGCGTCAGGAAAACGCAAAAGCGAAGGGCCGGTTTGAAACCTATAAGCTTGACAATATATCTTCCGACTGCTCCTTCCTCGAAATGCTCGACATCCTGAATGAGCAACTTGTGAATGATCAGATAAAGTTACCGGTTGACACCATCTCCTTCGATCATGATTGCCGTGAGGGAATCTGCGGTATGTGCAGCCTCTACATTAACGGACGCCCTCATGGACCTGAACAGGGAACCACCGTTTGTCAGTTACACATGCGGCATTTTAAAGACGGTGACACGATTACCATCGAACCATGGCGCGCAGGGCCTTTTCCTGTCGTAAAGGATCTGATGGTTGATCGTTTGGCTTTCGATAAAATTATTCAGGCTGGGGGGTTTACTTCGGTATCTACCGGCGGTGTCCCCGATGCCAACGCTATCCCCATCAGGAAGGAGGATGCTGATCTTGCTATGGACGCTGCTGCCTGCATCGGGTGTGGTGCTTGTGTGGCTGCCTGCAAAAACGCTTCTGCCATGCTATTTGTCGCTGCGAAGGTATCGCAATTTGCCCTGCTTCCTCAGGGACAGATCGAAGCCAGGGAACGCGTTCACGCCATGGTTGCAAAAATGGATGAACTAGGCTTTGGCAACTGTTCGAATACATACGCTTGTGAAGCAGAGTGCCCCAAAAACATCTCTGTCGAAAACATCGCCCGCATGAACCGCGAATACTTTTCTCAAGCCATTACCAAGGCTAACCGAAATCAAAGCGGTGGTGGTGCCGGCTGATCAAATGTGCGAACACCTCTTCTGGTTTTTTAATCCAGTCTTATCTTTTCCTTTCAGAGGAATTTTATTTCAAAAAGGTCTGCCGTCTCGGGCAGACCTTTTATCTTTGCCATATTACGCTGTACATTTTGCATCAAACATTGAAACCTGATCCAAAATCGATTTTTAACGCAAAGCTCTTTTTTGTGGCCCTCTTATTTGCTGCCATTTGTCTCTTCCTGACTTTCAACTTGCACAGTAAGTCAGGAAAGTTTAACTATCACAGCGAAATATGGGCTGATAGGGCTGGTTATTATATTTATCTCCCGGCAACTTTTATTTATGGTTTCGATGGTCAGCAGCTTCCCGACAACATCGCCGTAAAGACAGGTGATGGTTTTGCTGTTGACAGTATGGGTCGTATCATCTCGAAATACCCGGTAGGCGTGGCTCTGATGCAGGCCCCTTTTTTTGTGGTTTTTCATTTGTTGGCAAAACCCTTTGGATATTCTGCCGATGGTTTTTCAATCATCTACCATCGAATGATTGACATAGCGGCAGTGGCATGGCTGCTTTGCGGGCTGTGGTTTCTCTGGTTGTATTTGTGTTGTCGTTTGAAAACTGTTGCTTCGGTGCTGACGCTCCTGGTGATCTTTCTTGGTACCAATCTATACTTCTATTCATTGAAGGATACGGGAATGTCGCATGTTTTTTCTTTTGCACTGTTCTCTGTTTTACTCTACACCTCTTCACAGTATACGTATAAATCATCCTTAACCAGAGTAGTGCTTATTGGTTTGACCTCCGGGTGCATATTGGCAGTCAGGCCGGTTAATGTTTTATTCCTTTTGCTCCTTTTGGTAAATTGGTGGTTTGCCACCCTGCGACCGCGCAGAATTAATCTCAGACATCTGACTGTGATGGTTTTAACGGGTTTTATTGTTCTTCTTCCTCAATTGTTTTACTATAAATATTCCTCGGGTAGCTTTATTAATTATAGCTATCATAATGAAGGATTTGATTATCTATTATCCCCCCGGTTTGTCAACATTTGGTTTGCTCCTAATAACGGGTTATTTCTATATAGTCCTGTTGTTTTGGTTGGTTTGGCGGGGTTATTCTTTATGCAAAAAAAATACCCCGTGGAAAGCAGGGTCACGGGGCTGGGTTTTTTGTTAATTTCCTATGTTTTTGCTTCTTGGTGGTCATGGAGCTATGGATGTGGATACGGCTCCCGCCCATTTGTTGAGTATTTTGTTTTGCTATCCTTGCCACTGGGGTATTTGTTTGAACATGTTGCCGGTTTAAAATGCAAAAGGATTCGTTTCCTGCTGGTTAGTTTTGTTCTGATGCTGATCGCTTTGAATCTTAAAATGATCTATTCTTATGATGGTTGTTGGTATGCTTCTGATTGGGATTGGCCGGCCTATCTCGACCTTATTACGAGGCCTGCAAAATAGTGATGTCGTTGTTTAAAGTTGCTTCCTCTGTTTTTTATTGTATTGTCATACCGAAAGCAACTTTAACTTTGATGTCTCCATGTAGTATTCGAAGATATTAAACTGACAAAAAAAACCGCCGGGTATTGTTTGGCGGTTTTTATCTGTAATACTGTAATTCGGGCTATTTCAGTGCTCCAATTGCTGAAATGAGATCTATCAACCCGACATGATATATGACGGATTGTTCTAAAAATGTAGCCTGATCAGATCTATTCATGTCCATGTTCGCAACCATCGCTATGCACATGGCGATCTTCGGGTTTCTTGCAGCAATCGGGAAGTTTGTTGTAGGCTTTCTGGTCGGCTTTGGTATCGTCGGCATCGTAGCCTGTGTTATTCAGCACCGTCCTGATCTTCTCAGGGGTCGTCTTCTTAGGGTTGTACCTTAGGGTAAGCACTTTGTCTTCCACATTAAGGGTTGATTCATAAACCCCTTTTTCGTAGGCCATCGCCTTTTCAATGCGATCTTTGCACATATTGCATTGGGCAGAGGTCTTTATCTTTAGTTCCTCTCCTTTACCTGAGGAGGTTTGAGCCATGGTCATCATACCCGGAAGTACGAACGCCAGAAATAGCATTAATTTGAGCTTCATCTTGTTTTCTTATTAAAAAGGTTAATTATGTTTTTATTGACTGTTTCAGCGGCTAAGGCCTCTTATGGGAAGCCAAAGCCGTTAAAACAGGTGTATTAGTTTAATGTAAGCCTTACACCGGCATAAAACATGCGTCCCAGAAGAGGACCCCAGATCATCGACGAATCAAAGTATGGTCCGTAAGGATCGTCGGAACCAATAATGGGATGCTGTTGCGTATAGTTTGTCAGATTTTCTGCACCGGCATACACGTCGAAGTTTTTAAATCTTCGGGTGATCTGCCCATGCAGAATGAAATATTCAGATGAATAATCATCACGGCGGTATTTTTCAGGATTTCCCTCTGTATCGGGTAATCTTTGAGTACCATTAAACTGGGTCGTGAAATCAAACGACCATTTATCAAAGCGGGTAGTGTACGACAGTGTAAGCAATCCTTTGTATTTACTGACAAAAGGTTTTTCTTTTAATGTTCCTGTCTCGGTAATCTTTACGTCATTCAGCCTGAAGGCAGCCGTAGTAGTGAAGCCCTTGAAGGGTTCTACCGTTACTTCGGTTTGAAAGCTGTTTGAATATGACTGCCCGTTGAGGTTGTAGAACACGATTTTTTGAGCATTCTGGTCAGGGTCGGCCACTACCTGATTCATAAAATCGGTACGATAGAAGTCGATGGTGACGGTGGCTTTCCGATCATTATTCAGTGGAAATTCCTGCGTCAGGTTGATTCCATAGTTCCAGGCTTCTTCGGCTTTCAGGTCATCCGCAATCACGAACTGCCTCGAACTGGCCAGGTATCCGCTGTTTTCGCTGACGACAGAAGCTGTTCGGTATCCTTTTCCAGCGGAAGCCCGAAGCGTGGCGTTTTCGGATACCTGATACCTCAAGTGTAACCGTGGGGTAAAGAAGGTTCCGTACTTGCTGTTAAAGTCAGCGCGAGCCCCGGCAATTGCGGTGAAGCGAGTTGCCAGATCGAATGTATATTGAACAAAGACACCCGGAACTGATTCAATGCGATTCATCATCAGTTCGTTGAGCGTTTCTTTGTAATCATCGTACTGGTAGCTGATTCCGGCGCTATACTTGTGTTCTTCGGTAATCTCGCCCTGGAGGATAATATTGGCATAGAGACTTTTTTGAATTGCTTCATAGCTGCGTAAGCCGTAAAAACCTTTCTGATCGTGGTAGGTTCCTGAAAACTGGGTTCCAATGTTCGTGTGGCCTTCTTTGTCGAGGAAGAATCCCACTTTGCCAAATCCCTGGTATCGGTGGGTCTTCAGGTTTACACCGTACAATCCCTTGTTGTACCAATCGGCTGTCTTGTCCCAGTCTTTCGATCCACCGCTTCGCTCTTCATCAATAATGCCGATGCCGAATTGGCTGTGCATGGAACCTTCTTTTTCGTAACTCCAGCGATTAAACAGGTTTAACTGATGCGTTTTGGGCGCATCGAGAAATCCGTCGCCGTTGTTATCGATCGACGACTGTTGAGTGCTGAAGTGAGTGAGCAACAGTGTGCTGAGGTTATCGTTGAGTTTAGCCTTCGCGTGTACATTGGCCTCAAGACGTGCTTCATCATTTCCGTAAACATTGACAAAAAGTCGTTCCTCGGTATGTTCAGGCTTTTTGAACTCGATGTTGATCTGGCCGGTTACTGATTCATAACCATTTATCACCGAGGCTGTCCCTTTGCTTACCTGAATGCTTTGCATCCATGTGCCCGGGACATAGCTGAGACCGAAGGGTGCAGCGACTCCTCTGATAAAGGGCATATTCTCATACATCAACTGGCTGTATGTTCCTGCCAGCCCCAGCATCTGAATTTGCTTAGCCCCGCTGACAGCATCGGTATAACCTACATCTACGGTAGCGCTGTTCTCAAAGCTTTCGCTCAGGTTGCAGCAGGCAAGTTTCCTGAGTCCTGATTCAGTAATGACTTCAGTCTTGATAGGCTTCAACTTTGAGATGAATGACCCGTCGAGCCGCTCTTTTATTTCTACGCCGCCCAATCTTGTTCCTGAAGGTTTAAGCGTTGCTCCTGTTTCTGTTGCTCCTGATTCTACCATTATGGTATCGGAAACGCAGCCTACAAAACTGAAAACTAACTTGTCACCATCGGCGGGTGTGCGGCTGATATGAAATTGGCCATTTTCATCACTGGTTGTTCCCTGGTGTGACTTTAGCCAATATATAGATGCAAAGGGGAGGGATTCTTCATTCCCTTTGTTGTTAACTGTCTTGACCTGGCCATGCAGATGGCCGGGCGAAGGTCGATGGCTTTGTGCCATCAGGTATGCCGGTAGCACCATTATGGCTATCGACATAAATATTCGATTTAATTCCATGATTTATCGTTTGAGTGAATAGATAATTCTGCGATATTATGTCGATCAACATAATATCGCTTTGCCCCTTAGGGGTGTTTTTCAAACGATAGAGAATCAGGTTCTGTAAGTACACAGTAAATGCCGAAGCGGTGTATCGGGTGGTGAAGTCGAACCCTGTGATGGTTTGCAGGCTGCCTGACGAGGAATCCATGCCTCAGTTTCGGTTATAGCGAAAATAGTGGTAAACCCTGCCATCTGAAGGCTTATGTGCAACCCACGCGTTTGATCGGTTACATCGGTCTTCAAAAAATGAATGTCATCGATGCAGCATTCCTGTTGCCATGTCGAACTGGAATTATGATGAGCTGAATGGCAACAACCGGCACTACAAACTCCTGTGGGGCAATGATCGTCGCCATCGCTGCAACAACCATGTAAACTGGTGAAATGAACCTGCGATTCACCGGTATTCAAACAATGGTGAAAGATATAGTGAATGCCACCTGTTGATATCAATACCAGGATGATAAGCAGACTAACAGAAATATGACGGATTAGCATCTTCACTCTGCAAAGATAATGTTTTTTCAGGACGGGAGTTGAGGTCTGCATCTAAAAGACTTGCAGGACAGACTGACCTTGTTGGATGGAATCGGCTTCCGGATTTCTAAAATTGACCTGTCTTTCATTTCCCGATTAAGTCAAACTTTAATCACGTTCATAATCTCTTCGTTTCAGGTTCGTAATTTTACGAAGCGGCTTCGAAGCGCCTTCGAAGCGGTATCGAAGCGAAGTAGAGTTTAGTCTAATGTAAGTATATGATTTGATGATGGTTGTGTTTTATTTGAAATTTGTCTGAAAAAGGTCTGTTTTTCCTCAAATTCTGATCATTTTTTAAGCAAAAAGAAAGGCGGCATACAGTGCTTTGAAGCATATATGCCGCCATATTTTATTTTAGAATCTGAAAAACGTTATTGGCTGATCGGTTCCCAGTATTCGCTGCGTGGATTATTGGTGAGCTGATTCCAGTAGGCCGGGCTTACCTTTTTTCCCGAAGCAGTCTTCAGCCGCTGCTGATACACGGCAATAACCGGATTGAATAACAAATCGGTCACGCCCAGAGTCAGGTTATCGGCCCCTCCTGCCACTTCAATCGTAAAACCGTTTATCTTGAGTAACTCGATCAAAAAGTGACATCGTTCATTGGATATCCCTTTTTCAACGATGGTGCAGCGAATGCCATTGATTTCTTCTACGATATGTTTTCCTTTGTTGAGGCTCATTGGTATTAATTATTGTAGTCCGTAACTGAAACTGGCTATGTATTCGTATCCGATGCTGAGCATGCCAACTGCCAGGGTTCCGGCGGCTGCCAGCAGGAGGCCTGCCTTCATGTAGAAATCGGAACGGAAGGTCGGAACGGGTTGTTCATTCTTGTTGATGAACATCGCCTTAACGGGTAGCAGGTAGTAGTAAAGCGAGACGGTTGCATTCACCACAGCGATGAAGACAAGCCAATAAAATCCCTTAGAAGCTGCAGAAGCGAACAGGAAAAACTTCCCGAAGAAACCTGCAACAGGGGGAATCCCTGCCAGCGAGAACAAGGCGAGCATCAGCAGCAGACTTAGTTTGGGGTTTGTTTGGTACAACCCATTGTAGTCGGCCATGTTTTCTTTACCGGTAGCCGAGCTGACGGCTGAAATCACACCAAAGGCTGCCAGGTTTGTGAACACATAGGCCAGTACAAAGAAGATGACTGTTGACATACCAAGTGGTGATGCACCAATGATGCCGAGCAATATAAAACCTGCCTGAGCGATGCTGGAGAACGCCAGAAAACGCTTGAGGTTTTGCTGACGCAAGGCAAAGAGGTTACCCACGGTCATAGTAAGCACTGCAATGGCGTATAAAACCTTTTGCCAGTGCTCCACGATCGAAGGGAAAACACGGAACAGCACCAGCATCAGCACAAATGCAGCCGAACCTTTGGAGACGACCGACAGGTAGGAGGTCACGTTAACTGGTGCGCCTTCATAGACGTCGGCAGTCCAGAGGTGGAAGGGAACCAGTGAGATTTTGAATGCCATTCCTGCAAAGAAAAAGAGGAAGGCAAGCATCTGAAGTGGTGCATTGCCCCATTGTAGGGCTACCTCTGCAAAGCTTACAGATCCGGTGGTCCCGTACACCATTGAGATGCCATAAAGCATAATTCCCGAGGAGAGGGCTGATGAAAGGATCAGCTTGATTCCTGCCTCAGCCGATTTGGTTTGATGATGTGTATAGGCCGCGAGCGCCGCCAGAGGAATAGTGGCAGTTTCGAGACCGATGTACAACATCAGAAAATCACCTGATGAGATCATGAAGTTCATTCCAATGAGGGTAGAGAGGATCAGTACGAAGTATTCGGCCAGTTTTTGCTTATTTTCTTCTAGTTTTAACCAGGCCACAGATTGCAGCAAAATGATGAACACGGCGATGTTGAGCACATTCTTCATTAAGATGGTAGTGCCGCTGGTTATATACATCCCGCCGAAGAGCTGGCCGTATTGAGCGGGAAGAAAGCCAATGGCAGTGACCGTCAGGAATAGAATCAGCGCGATGGGAATGATTAGTTTGCGGTTGTTACCTGTGGCGAACAAGTCGATAATCAGCACCAGCAGCATTACTATAGTGAGCAGCAATTCATGGCGCATGATCAATATGTTGTGGAATGTCATGGTTCAGAAAATTGGGGGGTTAGAGTATTGCAACGATTCGTTCAACAATTGGCTTCAGGCTGAAATTAATCATGTCGGAAAGCCACAAGGGTGCAATACCGATGGCGGCAATTGACACCAGAAGTGTAAGGGTCGAGAGTCGTTCCCACCATACAGCATCAGAGAGGTGAAGGTGATGCTCATTACGGACAGGGCCAAGTAGTAATATCCCCACCACCCGCAGGATGTAAACAGCGGTTACCACGATACTTGTAGTCGCCATGATCGTCACGACCCTGTGGAATGTATCGGGATGCTGGTATGCACCGACAAAGATGGTCATTTCTGCAACGAAGCCGCTAAGACCGGGCAGACCGAGTGAAGCCAGACCTGCAATTACATAAACGACTCCCAGAAAAGGGATAATCTTCATCAGGCCACCCATTTCATTAATTAAACGTGTATGGGTTCTTCCGTAGATCATGCCGATAAGGGCGAAGAAGAGAGCAGTCATCAGCCCGTGTGAAATCATCTGGATAACGGCTCCGTTGAGTGCCGTCTGATTCATCATCAGGATGGCAAACAGCACCAGTCCGCAATGACTTACCGACGAATACGCGTTAATGTATTTTAAGTCTTTCTGCACAACGGCACCGAAAGCCCCGTAGACAACACTGACAGCCGTGAGGATGATGAAGATCCATGCCTGTTCGTGAGCAGCTTGTGGCATCAGATAAATGGCAACACGGAATGCGCCGTAACCGCCGAGTTTCATCAACACGCCCGCGTGAAGCATAGAAACCGCGGTGGGGGCAGAGGCATGGCCATCGGGTGACCATGTATGGAAAGGGAATAAAGCTCCCAGAACGCCGAAGCCAAGAAATGTCATGGGAAAGAAGAAACGTTGTGCTTCGATGGGGATACCTCGCTCAGCTATTTCGTTCAGGTTGAAGGTAAAGTTCATTGCACCCGTTGGGTCGCTGTTAAAATAGATTCCCAACAGCCCAACCATGATGAGGGCTGAACCACCCATGAGCATCAAGGTGAGTTTCATGGCTGAATATTCCTTTGGCCCTGATCCCCAGATTCCGATAAGCAGATACATTGGAATCACTGCTACTTCGTAAAAAAGAAACATGGTGAAGAGGTCGAGCGAGATAAAGAATCCAAAAACTCCTGATGCGAGCAATATCAAAGAGATGAAGAATTCGCGGGAAAGGTATTTCATCTCCCAGGAAGCAAATATGCCGGCAAACACTACGATGGAGGTCAGCGCAATCATGGCAACCGAGATGCCGTCTACGCCAACAGTATAATGGATGTTGAGCGAGGAAAACCAAACGATATCGTAGGTGAAGAGCCATTGGGCTGTGTTTCCCAGATTACGCTCATGCAGATAGCTGAACACCAGAAAGGCTGCCAATCCAAGCTGGATGAGCATGCCGGTGGCACTTATCCAACGGGTTTGCTCCAGATTTTTGGCAAACATAATGGCAAACACCGTTAAGACAGGGATTACCACAAACAAACTGAGTATATCCATAGTTCTGATTAATTGCTAAACAGGTAAACAAATACAAGGACAAGTAACACAACACTGCTAACGAAAACGGCAGCGTATTGCTGGACCTGACCGCTCTGAAATCCTTTAATCCTTTCTGAAGTCGTAACGACAAGCCACCCAACAGCATTCATGGTATCATCAATCACGTGGCGGTCAAACCATGCGATGGGACGTGACACGCCACTGAATATTATTTTTTTTGTTACGAACTGATAAACTTCATCAATCCAGAATTTGCGGAACGAGGCGGTGTATAATCCTTTAATGGATGAAGATACACGATCGGGAAGAGAGTTCGGCTTCCGGTACATGACGGTCGCTACCCCGATGCCTACCAGCGCAATCAGTACCGAAGGAATGGCCACGGCCAGGTCGGTATGGGTTTCGAAGGTTTTCAGATCGGAGGTAACGAGATGGCTGAAGGGCAGAAAGCCTGAGAACACGGCTGCAAAGGCCAGAAACATGAGAGGAATGGTCATCACCAGCGGTGATTCATGTGGCGTGTGGTGATAATGGCGCTCCTGCCCCCAAAATACATTGTAATAAAGCCTGAACATGTAGAAGGCTGTCAGTCCGGCCACTCCAATCCCGATAGCAAAAAGCGCTGGATTGTGATGCAGGGCAGCGGCTAGTATTTCATCCTTACTCCAGAAGCCACTTAATGGAGGAATTCCGGCGATAGTAAGGCAGGCAATCAGGAAAGTAATATGTGTGATGGGCAGGTATTTTCGTAGTCCACCCATGTCGGTCATGTTGTTTGAATGAACGGCATGAATGATAGAACCTGCACCCAGGAAAAGCAGTGCCTTGAACATGGCATGAGTGAAGAGATGGAACATAGAGGCCATGTAGCCCAGCCCTTCGTGATCACCATACCCCGATACCCCTAGAGCCATCATCATGTAACCGATCTGCGACATGGTACTGAATGCCAGTACACGTTTAATGTCGATTTGAGTGATGGCAATGACCGCTGCGAATAGCGAGGAAAAACCTCCGACCCATGCTACAACATGTAATGCATCGGGTGCTGCCAGTGCATAGGCCGGAAATAACCTGGCTACCAGGTAAACCCCTGCTACCACCATTGTAGCGGCATGAATCAGTGCAGAAACGGGTGTGGGGCCTTCCATGGCATCGGGTAACCAGATGTGTAGGGGGAACATGGCCGACTTGCCCGCTCCACCTATGAAAACAAGGATTAAAGCCCAACTGACAACCGAAATGCCCACGAAGGCGGCTCCTGCAGGTGCTGCAATGATAGGGCCTGAAGTCGAAGTCAGGGTGATAAAATCAAAGGTATTGGTGGTGAAAGAAAGCATCAGGATGCCAATCAGGAATCCCAGATCGGCAAATCTGGTTACAATGAAGGCTTTTTTCGAGGCCGCTACTGCCGATGGTTTTTCATAGTAGAATCCAATCAGCAGGAAAGATGAGACACCCACTAACTCCCAGAAAATGTACATCTGAAAGATATTGGTGGCCAGCACCAGCCCCAGCATCGAAAAGCTGAACAAAGAAAGGAACGAATAGAACCGGGCAAAACCGCGTTCACCCTTCATATATCCCAGACTGTAGATGTGTGCCATGAGCGATACCGTAGTAACGACTACCAGCATCATTACTGAAATGGGATCGATCAATATCCCCAGATCAATATGTAACGTGTCGGTAAAACGAAGCCAGACAGTACTCACGGCTTTGATTTGCGGATACATACCGTTTGCCGGGCCATCGATGAAGAAATACCTGATGGCCGTAGTGTACGACAGGAAAGCAGCAATAGTAAGGCCCATTGTTCCAGTTAAACCAGACACGATGGGTTTAAATTTATGACCTGCGAGGCCTGTGATCAGGAATATGGCCAACGGAATGAGCGGAATTAGCAGTGTATAGCTATAATTAGTCATAATCAGTCCGGGTGTTAGTATTTCATTTCGTTTACTTTATCCGTTTCGATGGAACGGAAATTCCGGTATATGTTGATGATGATGGCAATGGCGACGGCTGCTTCGGCAGCGGCAACTGCTATCACGATCAGGCTGAAGAATTGGCCTTGCATCCTGTGGGGGAAGAGGTAACTGTTGAAAGCCACAAAGTTTATGTTCACGCTGTTTAGCACCAGTTCGATGCTCATTAACATGGTAATCAGGTTGCGGCGTGTAAGAAAGCCAAAGATCCCAATAAAAAACATCAGTGTACTGATGATCAGAAAATAGTACAGAGGTATGCCTTGTGTCATCATGCTATTTGGTGCTTTGGTTATTTGATTCTTTCCGTGCCACAACGATGGCGCCGATCATAGCAGCCAGCAGCAGGATACTGATGGCTTCAAAAGGAAGTGCATATCCGTCGGTACCATAAGAAACCAGCGCCCTGCCGACATTCTTAACATTGGGGCTTATGGGTGGAATGCCTGCCGGCCTAAATGTAAATTGCATCACGGTAATCAGGGTCAATATAGCTCCGGCAACTGTAACCAGTGCTGCGAGTGCTGCTCTTGCGGCAGATGCTATGGGTGCACGCTCACTGATATGACTGGTGAGCAGAATTGAGAAAATAATCAGTACAACAATCCCTCCGGCATAGACAGTTAATTGTACAGCGGCGAGAAAGTTATAGTTGAGTTGGAAATAGAGCCCTGCTGTGGCTACCAGCACAAACAGCAGGTAAACGGCAGCCCTGAGTATCTTTCGGGTTGTTACTGTCAGTACCGAGAATACCAGAATGACAGCCGACAGCATAAAAAACATCAATTCATTATTCATAGTAGCTATTCTTTTTCGTCGGTCATGATTTCCGATCCGGGTTGGTTCAACACCTTTGTCAATTGTGAACGATCCCAAACCGCATGTTCAAATTTCTGTCCCATTACAATGGCACCTGTCGGACAGGCTTTAACACATAAGTTGCAAAGGGTACACATCCCCAGGTGATAGATGTGTTTATCAATCACTTTTTTCTTTTTCCCTTCAGGGGTTTCAATCATCCTGGTGATAATCTCAATACTACCGTTGGGACAATTCATTTCACAGATTCCGCAGCCGGTGCATTTGTGCCGGTTGTTGGCATCATGTGGCATGATCACTTCTCCTCGGAATCGCTCCTGCATTTTAAGGGTTGCACGGTTCTCAGGGTATTGTTGGGTGGTGATCAGTTTTGGGTGGAAGAAGTAGTGACCCGTAACAGCCATCCCCTTCACCAATGTGCAGAGTCCTTTGATAATATCGTTCAGATAGCGGATAATTTCTTTCATCTGTTTTTCTTTAAGTATGTTAGAAGTGCCAGCCCATCAAAACGATGAGGGTCATCAACAAGATGTTCAGCAGATTGATTGGCAGCAGATATTTCCATTCCAGCGTCAGTATCTGATCGATTCTGAGACGCGGGAAGGTCCATTTAAACCACATAATCACGAAAATCACAAACATTACCTTGCCAAAGAACCAGAAGATCGGGGGAACAAAATCCATCACAGCGTTGAATCCTTCGAACGAACCTACATGGAAAGGCATCCAGCCGCCGAGGAACAATACTGTCGCCATGGCTGATACAATGAACAGGTTAACATATTCGGCCAGAAAGAAAAAGGCGAATTTGATACCCGAATATTCAGTATGGAAACCGGCTGTAAGTTCTGATTCGGCTTCAGCCAGATCGAAAGGCCCACGGTTTGTTTCAGCAGTTCCTGCAATCAGAAAGACAATAAAGGCGATAATGGCCGGGATGTGCCCGGTGAAAATAAACCATCCGGTCGATTGGGCCTGAATGATTTCAGATATCTGCATGGAACCCGCCAGAATAATCATTGTAATAAGCGACAAGCCAACTGATAGTTCATAGCTGATGATCTGGGCACCGCTGCGCATTGCGCCAATAAGAGAGTATTTGTTGTTGCTGGACCATCCGGCGAGCAGGATTCCGATTACACCCAATGAAGCGACGGCCGATACATACAAAACGCCAATGTCAAAATCGATGGCTTGCAGCCCTTTGGCAAACGGTATTGCTGCAATGGCCATGAAAGTCACGATGATGACAATGAAAGGTGCCAGGTTGTAAAGGAATTTATCGGCTTTATTAGGAGTGATAAGCTCTTTCATCAACAGTTTAATGAAATCGGCTACTGTCTGCAACAAGCCCCATTTGCCAACACGCATAGGGCCGAGCCGTTGCTGGAACAGGGCACATACTTTACGTTCCAGATAAACCAGGATCAGGCCGAAAACTGCGACGAACAGGAGCACAGAAATTCCAACGAGCAACCATTCAGCGACCAGTACGCCGACAGGCGGAAGAAAGGTCGCCAGCCCCTCATGAATTGATGAGGTAAGGCTTGTAAAGTCATAAATATCAAATGCCATAGGAAGGGTTTGTTAACGGTCAATGTCGGGAATTACTAAATCGAGGGTTGACATTATCGCTACAAGGTCAGCGATTTTTACCCCTTTACTCATGTGGTTCAGCGCAGCAAGATTGCTAAATCCCGGAGAACGGAATTTTACACGGTATGGATTCTTTTTTCCGTCGCTCACGATGAATACTCCAAGTTCTCCGCGTGCAGTCTCTACACGCTGGTAGAACTCTCCCTCCGGCAGTTTAATAATCCCTTTCATTTTCACCTGATGATCTCCTTCGGGGATATTGTCTATCAGCTGCCCGATGATATCAAGCGATTCAGACATTTCATCTACACGAGCCTGATAGCGGGCATAGGTGTCGCCTTCGGTACGGAGTATCTCGTTGAAGTTAACACGGTCATAAGCACTGTAAGGGTGGTGCTTACGTACATCGCAGGCAAACCCGGAAGCACGTCCCGAAGGGCCTGTTACTCCCCATGCAATGGCATCTTTTTGCGATAAGTGGCCGATACCAATAGTTCGCTCCCTGAAGATCACATTGCCCGAAAGCAGCTGATTATATTCCGGCAGTTTAGCTCTGAAATATTTGATAAAATCTTTCACCCGTTTCTGGAAATTGGGATGAATGTCGAACATGACACCCCCTGGTGTTGAATAATTCAGGGTAAGGCGGGCTCCACAAGTTTCCTCGAAAATGTCGAGGATCAATTCCCGGTCGCGCAGCCCATAAAAGAAGGTAGTCAGAGCACCCATGTCCATTCCCATGACACACCACCAAAGCTGGTGCGAAGCAAGACGTTGCAGCTCGGCCATGATGGTTCTGATGACCTTAACACGGTCGGGCACTTCAATCTGTAAGGCATTCTCAACACAAAGGGCAACAGCTTCATTGTTCATGTGAGCTGAAAGGTAATCCATACGGTCGGTGAGGTGAGGAATCTGGTGGTAAGCCAGCGATTCGCACATTTTTTCAATGCCGCTGTGGATATAACCTACCACGGGATCGACATTGTGCACGATTTCTCCTTCAAGTTTCAGTACAAGCCGCAGCACACCATGCGTCGATGGATGCTGGGGCCCCATATTAACCAGATATTCCTGAGTTTTTATGGTATCAAAATCAAGGGTGGTTGTTGTCATCTTTCTACTATCCTTGCAGGGTCAGTATAATCTTTACGTAAGGGAAAACCCCAACTGTCGTCGAGAAACAAGCGTCGCAGGTCGGGATGGTTATTGAATCGAATTCCAAGCAGATCGAAGGCCTCACGCTCATGGAATCCGGCTGTAGGCCAGATATCATTAACCGAGTCGATAACAGGATTTTTGCGGTCAGTTGTATGGGTTTTAACCACTGCACAATGACCATTCCATGTCGATTCAAGATGATAGACAACCGTCATGTGGTCGGGCATATCAACCCCACTCAGACAGAAAAGGTAGTCAAAAGCCAATTGCTCATCGTCGCGTAATTTCCGACACAGGGTGATTAGTTTCTCAGGTGGTATTTCAATAGTTGGGAATTGAGGCCCTCGCGAAATGATAGCCTCAGGGAAAAGGTTTCCGATGTAGTTTGCTATATCAGTCTGGTTCATGCTATCTGATTATTTAATATCGGTGATTACCTCAGTTTTTTTCTTACTGCTGTAATTGCGTTCTGATTTGATTTTCTTTTGCAATTGCATGAGCCCATATAGAAAAGCCTCAGGCCTTGGCGGGCAGCCGGGAATATATACATCAACCGGAATGACGTGATCGGCTCCTTTCACAATGGCATAGGAGTTATAGAAGAAAGGTCCGCCGCTTACGGCACAGGCTCCCATCGCAATGACCCATTTGGGGTCGGCCATCTGGTCGTAGAGTCTTTTGAGCACAGGAGCCATCTTATAATTAATGGATCCACTGATGACAATCAAATCAGCCTGCCGTGGAGTAGCACGGGCCACTTCAGCACCAAAACGGGCAAAATCATATCGTGAAGCACCTGCTGCCATGAATTCTATGGCACAGCACCGAGTGCCAAAGGTCAAAGGCCATAATGAGTTTGAACGTGCCCAGTTTACCAGTTCATCCAGTTTTGCCAGAATAATTCCACCGCCTTCGTGCTGTTCGACGATGGGGTAATCGTTCATGTCGATCCCTCCATCCTTTTTCCGTGGTTTTACTCCCATTTCAGTGCATGTTTTTTCCAGGCATAGAGCAAACCCAAACCCAGAATGGTGAAAAATATCAAAATTTCAATGAAAGCAGTCATTCCTGTTTCGCGTACGATGGTAGCCCATGGAAAAAGGAAAACGGCTTCCACATCGAAAATCAGGAAGAGAATGGCGAAAATGTAATAACCGACCGTATATTGAAGCCATGTTTCGCCATAGGTCTCTATGCCGCATTCATATGGTTCAAATTTTGCAGGATTGGCCGATTTAGGCGGGACTAAATTGCTGAAGATTAGTGCTGATCCTACTAAAACAACAGCGGTGATAAAAAACAAAATGAGTGATTCACTTGCCATAAATCAAAAAAATTTGTGCAAAAGTAGAATAATATTTAATTTCCTACATATATCACTTTCTATATAGAATTATTATAAGTAACTTGATACATTGAATCGTTTTTAATGGTTGCGGAGGTTGTTTTGTTGTCTGATTGCTGCGATAGAGAATTCTGGTAAGGGATAATAGGAGGCTGGATCATGACATCTTAATTTCGTATGTTTGCATTTGGTTTGAAGTTCAATGATCTTGAATATTAGGATATGCTTTTTAGTGATATTTTCGGTTACGATGCATTGAAGAATAGGCTTATCAAGTCAGTTCATGAAAACAGGGTAAGCCATTCACAATTACTTTTTGGTCCCGAGGGGACGCCAAAACTGGCGCTTGCAATTGCATATGCCCAGTATGTTAATTGTCTTTCGCGAACTGAAAATGATTCTTGTGGCGTTTGTTCTTCTTGCGTTAAGTATAATCATTTGGCTCATCCCGATTTGCATTTCATCTATCCTGTTGCAACCACCAAGGAGATCGACTCCAAGCCCAAGAGCCGCGATTTTATTGCTCCGTGGCGTGAGCTGGTGCTTGAAACCAGAGCAAATTTTAGCCTTACCGATTGGTATGATAAGATTGGCATGGCCGAGACAAAGCAGGCCATTATCAATGCAGAGGATGCTGGTGAGGTGGTGCGTACATTGGCGCTCAAAGCATTTGAGGCTGATTATAAGGTTTTGATTTTATGGATGGTGGAACGGATGAATCCTACCTCTGCCAATCGATTGCTGAAGGTTTTGGAAGAGCCGCCGGAAAAAACACTTTTTTTGCTGATAACTGAAGATCCGGATCAAATATTGAGCACTATCCTTTCACGTACACAGCTTATCAAGATTCCTGCAATGAGTGAGGCAGTCATTGTGACACAACTTCAAAACAGGTTTGATTTTTCACTTGCCGAAGCCGCAAGGATCGCCCTGTTGTCGGAGGGGAACTGGCTAACTGCATGCCGGATTGCTCAGGCCGGAGGGCAGGAGGGAGCATCCGCTGGCGATTTTATTGAATGGCTTCGTGATATATTCAGGTTAGGAACATCCAGGTTTTGGGCGGAGGCTAGCTTGTCAGTTTTGCAGCGTGCAGCGGTTTTCGCCCGTTCCGGACGTGAAAGCCAGAAGTCGTTTTTACTGATGGCCATGCGGATGGTTCGCTTTGTAATGCTACAGGGTCTTGGGGCATCGGGAATGGTAAAACTCGAAGGTGCCGAAGCAAAGTTTACCGTCGATTTCAGCCCGTTTGTCCATGCAGATAATGCACCGTTATACTACGATCTGCTGCAGGAATCACACAACAATATTGAGCGTAATGCCAATGCTCAACTCTTGTTCATCGATCTGTCTTACCAGTTCGAACGCATAATGCGGATTCCCAATCCTAAACAGTGATTGCTTCCTGCATCTTCTGACGGGAGGGTTCATCGTCGTTTTTAAGTCATTTTAACGAGAAGTTTTTATCAGGCAAACTGGTGTTGTTTTATTGCTTCATCCTTCATTTGAAGGTTGATATTGAATTGATGAATTCGATTGGGAGGAAATTTGAAAGGCTCTGGAAAAATAAGCGTACTTTTGCCAATGATCTCGTTGAATGTTGTTTCAGTTTACTGACATCTTTAAAGGGGATTAATTGCTAATCAGTCAAATTGATATATCGCGATGGACGATCTGAAAACCGACTATAATAATCCGTTTTTTACCCGTGGATGTAAGACGGTTCCTAATCCCGGGGAAGGTGTTGCTGATACGTGTTCTGTAGGTTGCTGTAAGATGGGTGCGCAGAACTGGATGGAAGCTATTCCGCAACCGTCTGCTACGGAATCCCTTGATGAAGTTGTTGAAGTTCGATTCAAAAATTCGAAAAAGGATTTTTATCGCCCGCCTCCTGATATCAACCTCAGTTCAGGCGACATTGTTGCTGTAGAATCTTCTCCGGGTCATGATATTGGTATCATAACGCTGACGGGAGCTACAGCCATGCGGCAATTCAGGAATGCCAGGCAATCAAACGGTATAGATAGTCTGAAAAAAGTATACCGCCGTGCCCGTTCAACCGATATCGAAAAATGGTTACAAGCTGTTGGTCGTGAATTTGATACACTGGTAAAAACGCGTCAGATCTCGCGTAGTCTTAACTTGAATATGAAGATTAACGATATCGAGTATCAGGGTGACGGAACCAAGGCCGTTTTTTACTATACCGCTGATGAGCGGGTCGACTTCAGGGAGTTAATCAAGGTACTGGCCGAAGAGTTTAGGGTACGCATTGAGATGAAACAGATTGGTATTCGCCAGGAGGCCAGTCGTATGGGTGGTATTGGCAGTTGTGGCAGAGAACTATGTTGCTCTACGTGGCTTTCGCGTTTTAGAACAGTTTCAACGTCTGCTGCCAGAGCCCAGCAACTTTCGCTAAATCCACAAAAACTTGCCGGGCAGTGTGGAAAGCTTAAATGCTGTCTGAATTATGAGTATGATTCATACACCGATGCACTCAAGGCTTTTCCTCCCCCTGATATTAATCTCAGAACCCGTAAAGGACAAGCCATTTGTCAAAAAGTCGATGTCTATAAAGGTTTGATGTGGTATGCCTATCTCGAATCTCCCAACAATTTCATGGCGATACCGAAAGAAAGTGTTCATGAAATCATTTCAATGAATAAAGCCGATAAATTGCCCGACGACTTGGAGACTTATGCCCTTACAGATGCCCCAAAAGCTGATTTCGGGATGACAGTTTCACATGATGATCTACATCGTTTTGACAAATAAACAAACCGCGTGACAATAATCGGAAACCTTCGGCGGTTAATTAATGATATGAATATCCAAAAGGCTGTTTCTTCACAATCAGGTTTGTTAAAATGGGGTATGACTTTGTTGATGGTCATTGTTTGTCTGTCATCATGTATTTCGGGGAAAATTGCCAACGAAAACGAAGTTATCAATCCTGCCGGCTGGTCAATTGCTGACTCAATTGCCTTTACAGTTATGGTTGAAGATACAGTCCAGGCAGTTGATTTTTATGTGAATATCAGAAATAAAACCAGTTACCGCTATTCCAATCTGATCCTTTTTTTGGATACAAGGTTCCCTGATGGCCGTACATCGCGTGATACCCTTGAATGTTTTCTCGCCCGGCCTGATGGTGAATGGACTGGAAGCGGAATCGGGAATCGAAAGCAGAATACATTGCTTTTGAAGCGGAATGTAATTTTTCCGGCTTCGGGCAGCTATACTTTCGTTTTCAGACAGGCGATGCGTGATAACCCTCTCATGGGGATATCTGATCTTGGTATAACCATACAGAACACCGAAGCGCCCGAATGATTATATGTCATGAAATTGCAATAGGAGAATGATCTATGGCTAAAAAGAAATCCAAAACCTCATCTCAGGGTCTTTTTAAGGCCTTCTGGGATTCTTCAGCCTTTTCGGCTGACCTGAAACAGAGAATCAGACAATTTTGGCTTATCTATCTTGGATTTATCGCGTTTGTCATCGTTTTCTTTACCTCCATTACCTTTGGTGTGATGGGACCAATGCCCTCGTTTGAGGAATTAGAAAATCCTCGGAGCAAGCTCGCTTCTGAGATTATTTCTGCCGATGGGAAAGTTTTGGGTACTTATTATATAGAGAATCGTTCCAATGTACATTATTCAGATCTGTCGCCTGCATTGATTGATGCTTTGGTTGCTACCGAGGATGCCCGCTTTCATGAACATCCGGGTATCGATATGCGAGCCATGTTCAGGGTTGTATTGGGTGTCTTTACGGGCGGAAAAGGTGGTGGCAGTACTCTTACACAGCAGTTGGCGAAGAACCTTTTCCCAAGGGGTGAAAACCTGGGATTCTTTAGTCTGGTTTTCAGGAAATTCAAAGAATGGGTGACTGCAGTCAAATTGGAACGCAATTATACCAAGGAGGAAATTCTGGCTATGTATCTTAATACCGTAGATTTTGGCAGTCAGGCCTTTGGTATTAAATCTGGTGCTCAGACCTTCTTTGGTAAGCCACCCTCTGAACTTACCACCGAAGAAGCTGCTCTTTTTGTGGCCATTCTGAATGCTCCCTCGTGGTATAGTCCGGTCAGGCATCCAGACAGGGCATTAGAACGCAGGAACCTTGTTTTGAGTCAGATGAATAAGTATGGATATCTTGAAGATCAGGTATATGATTCTATCGTTCAGTTGCCTCTTGATATGTCAAAGTTTGGGCGTATGGATCATACACAGGGACTTGCAACCTATCTGCGTGAGTTACTACGGAATGAGTTGAAGGATTGGTGTAATACTCATTTTAAATCGGATGGCTCGCCATACAATATTTATAAGGATGGTTTGAAGATATATACCACGATCGATTCCCGAATGCAGGAGTACGCTGAATATGCCGTCAGAAGGCACATGAAGGATGAGCTCCAGCCTGCTTTCTTCAAGCATTGGAAGGGGGTTAAGAATGCGCCCTTTAGTCGGGATCTCAGTAAAGATGAGGTTAATAAAATCTATGAAGATGCCATGAAGCGGTCGGATCGTTATATCAAAATGCGGCAGGCCGGCATTTCAAAAGATTCAATACGGAAGTCATTCCATACACCCACCGAGATGCGAGTATTCTCTTACAAAGGAGAGATCGATACCGTCATGTCGCCTATTGATTCTATCCGATACCACATGTATTTTCTCCATGCAGGACTCATTTCCATGGATAGCCATACGGGGGCAGTCAGGGCTTATGTCGGAGGCATCGATTATAAGTATTTTCAGTACGATCATGTGAAGATGTCGCAGCGTCAGGTGGGTTCTACGTTTAAACCGTTTTTGTATACCCTTGCAATGCAGGAAGGGGAATTTAGTCCATGTTCGAAAGTACCCAACATTCCTGTGGTATTTGATTTACCCGAAGGTGGTACCTGGTCGCCCAGAAATTCTGATGATAAGCGTGAAGGAGAGATGGTGACACTCAAATGGGCACTGGCCAATTCGGTTAATTATATTTCGGCCTACCTGATGAAGCGTTATCAGCCGGAAGCAGTCATAAAGATTGCACGCAAGATGGGTATCACCTCTGATATTCCTGCTGTACCCTCAATCTGTCTCGGTACACCTGATATTTCACCCTACGAAATGACAGCAGCCTTTAATACTTTTGCCAATAAAGGGGTTTATGTGGAGCCGATTATGGTTACCCGCATTGAGGATAAGAACGGGAATGTCATAGAACGGTTCACCTCCAGAAAGGATGAAGCCATGAGCGAAGAAACAGCCTACCTGATGCTTGAACTGATGAAAGGAGTAGTCAACAGCGGTACAGGTGTGCGAATTCGGTATAAATATAAAATTGAGTATCCTGTAGCCGGGAAAACAGGAACCACCCAGAACAACAGTGACGGCTGGTTTATTGGAATTACCCCAGATCTTACAACTGGCATTTGGGTTGGCGGTGAGGTACGGAGTATTCATTTCCGAAGCATAACCCTGGGGCAGGGTGCCACCATGGCTTTACCTATTTGGGCTTACTATATGCAAAAGGTGTATGCCGATCCCCGGCTTGATATCAGTAAGGGTGATTTTGAAGCGCCTCGTACTCCTTTGAGTGTCGATTTGGACTGTTCGGGAGCGGATGAGGAAACTGTAGAGAATTTTGATCAGGATGAATTCTGAGTTGTTTTAAAGTAAGTAACAGGTTATCGCGTGATTATGAGGCTTTTTAAAAGAATTTTTGTAACTAAGGAGTTTGGCCTGATTACAAAAGACCAAACAGCAATATTAAAGGGTATCGGGATTCTTGCAATTCTATTTCATAATTATTTCCATTGGGTTATTCCATCCTTTGGTGAAAATGAATTTGATTTTAGTTTGGCCAGAATGGAGGGATTCTTGGGTGCTTTCCCTGCTTCATTTCCTGATACTGTTAATTTGATGTTTTCTTTCTTTGGACATTTTGGCGTTCAGGTTTTTATTTTTATAAGTGGTTATGGATTGACCAGAAGTTTTGTACTCAAAAAGACGGAATGGACTGATTTTTTTGTTTCAAGACTACAGAAACTTTATCCGACTTTTCTTGTCTCGGCTGGTATATTCACAATTTTGTTGTTTTATAATTCATCACTCCTTCCTGGTTCAGAATTCCTGCATCAACTATGGCGGAAAATCGCATTGGTTTCGAATCTTTATCCCAAAGAAGCGCTTTCGATAAACGGCCCCTGGTGGTTCTATTCGCTGATAGTTCAATTGTACTTGTTGTTCCCTTTAGTATTGTACCTTATCAGGCGATCTCCTTTTCTTTGGTTGATAATCTTGTTGTCGGTTTCTTATATCTTATTGGGGTTAGTTAATCCTTTACTGGATGATACAGGTCTCAATTTATGGCAAAATGCTCCAGGGCATCTTCCTGAGTTTACGCTTGGGGTGTTTTTAGCTACAAGACCAAAATTGAAATTCAGTCCGTTTTTGTATTATGGTGCCTTTGTTGTGTTTTGTCTGAGTAATTTTTATGTCCAATTGTGGCCTTTTGGTTTTATTGCAGTTACCCTTGTGGTAATTGGCGTCTTTAAATTTTTGGCCTCATTAAGGATCAATCGGCATCTTTTGCCTTTAAGGTCAGCGATGGTTTATTATGGGAACTTGTCGATGTTTCTGTTTGCCATTCATGGTTTTCTAAGAAATCCCTTCGTTAAAACGGCGAATAGTCTTGAACAATCCTGGTATACTTTTTTCTGTGCAATTGTATTTTTAATCATTTCAACTGTTGCAGCCGAGGGCGTGCGTGGAATTGTTAGCTGGTTTGGAAAGTTTAATTCTGTTGTATTTAACAGGACTGGTGCTTTTTTCAGAGGTCTGTCTTGGTTTTTTAAACCTCAGATAGCATTGGTCTGGGGTCGTGAGTGGCTGATGTTTTTGGTTGTACTTCTGTCGTTGTGTTTGGGTGAGTTTTTCTGGATTTTTCAAACGCATGGATTGCCGGCTGGGTGGGGTTGGCTTGCTTACGATGCCATTTCATTGGATTTGGTGCTGGCGTTTAGGGTTTTCGTTGCGGGTTATATTTTGTTTAGGCTTCTGACTTTTATTAATATCAAATTCGCCACGATCACCTGGCGTATTCTTCTGACTCTCTTTATGGTGTTCTCGATTGTTCTTATTGCATTCTACCGTTTTGCAATGGTTCCACTCGATGAAGTAGTTCTTTCGTATTCATTATCCGATATGATTACTATTTCTTTAAATTCCGTCGAGGGGCAATGGGTTATCTTGGCGATTACAGCAGGTTCCCTGATGTTACTTCTAATCCTTTATAGATATTTCAGATCGGTAATTCATCATGGCATATTTGTGTGGTTTGTTTTATTGGGCGTGACCATATTTCTGTTTAATATACGCTACCTCCCGGTATCATCAGGGTATAAAACAGAGGGTGAATATCATCTTGTTGTTAATAAGTTAGTCTATTTCATTGATCGGCTTGATCAGGCGCGGATTGCCTCGGGAAGCCTGCAGACAAGTGATGAAGTTCAAAAGGCAATTAAGGAATATAGAGCCACTAATCCAGACGTTCATTATACTGATGATAAATATCCTTTTTGGCATAACGTCTCCAACGCTGATGTTATTGGCCCTTTTATTACAAAGAGAAGTGACCGGTTTCCTAATTTCGTTTTCATTATTGTTGAAAGTTTAGGTCGCGATATCAGTGGTCCTAATGCTTGCCGTGGTAATTTTACTCCTTTTGTTGATTCGTTAGCCGTCAAAAGTTTATATTGGCCGAATTTTTTATCTACTTCTGAACGTACATTTGGCGTTTTACCCGCTCTGCTTGGTTCATTGCCTTATGGCAGGGATGGATTTGCTGAGATGGGTGATATGATGCCTGATTTCTTCTCATTACCAAAGATACTGAAAGGATTAGGCTATGAGATGAATTTTTTCTATGGAGGAGATCCTGCTTTTAACAATATGAGCGCCTTTCTTCAACGGAGTGAAGTTAAGATTCCATTGATTAATCAGACAGTCATTGGGAATGAGGCCCCAACTTCTGATTCGCATGCTTTATGGGGATGGAATGATGCTACAATGTTCCAAAAAGCTGTTAGTTTTCTCGGACAGAAAAACATCGATACACCCCGATTAGATGTCTATCTGACGCTTAGTACTCACTCACCTTTTGATATTCCTGATCAGGACTCATGGATTAAAAAAGCTGAAGAGCAGTTGGCATCTGCCAAAATAGATGTGAGATTAAAAGAAGAGTTACTGAATAATATTCATATTCCTGCAGCATTTCTTTACTCAGACAATGCTTTAAGTACATTGATCGATTCATATAAAAATCTCCCAGGTTATGAAAATACAATTTTTATTATTACCGGCGATCACCGAATGGGAGATCTTCCAGGGGTAAGCAGGTTGTCAAATTATAATGTCCCTTTTTTGATCTGGTCGCCAATGCTGAAAACCACCCATACCTTTAAAGGAGTGTCCTCTCATTTGGATGTGACCCCTTCTATTCTTGGTTTTTTAAAGCAGAGCTACAATGCTGTTGTCCCAAGTGAAGGGCATTGGTTAGGTAATGGAATCGATACTTCAACTTCTTATAGGTGCAAAAAGTCCCTTGGTTTCATGTCGAATAGCAGAAGTATTGATCGCTATCTGAATTCTGACACATTGTATGCTAATGATGCTGTTTATCATATTGGGGAGCAATTAACCGAAACAAAAATTGAAGACAAGCAGTTAGTAAAAAGAATGAGTGACCGCATGAATGCATTTGATGAAGTAGGGATATTTGCTTGTGATTTTAATGCTTTGGTACAGGGAAAGGCATTGGCTGGAAGTGGTCGTGTACTTGAATTAAAAAAGATTCACACCGATTTTGAGGGTGGAGTTGATTCATACTTTAAGTCGCAATTGTCAGATGCTATGGCCTTCAGCGGGGTGTCATCATTGTGTCTGAATTCTTCAATGGAATATGGGGGCTTGTTGCAGGGGCTATCCATCAGCGATAATATTAATAGTCTATCGGTTAGTGTGTCTGCTAAAATGTTTATCAAAAATGCGCCTGAAGGAAAGCTCCCTGGCCTTGTCATTTCTGTTATTGGTAGTGATCAGGAGGTTGTGTTTTATAAGTTTCTTCCATTAGCTAAAGCAACTGGGCAGCCGCTTCCGATCGGTGAGTGGACCGATTATTCTTTCTTTTTTAAATATGATTTGGAAAAGCTGCGTAGTCATGGTGGGGGAACGATTAAGGTGTACCTGTGGAATATAAGCAAAGGTGATATGTGGTACGACGATCTTGATATTAACGTAACAGGTGAATAATGGTTCCTGTATGCTGATGTGCACATTCTGTTTTGTATGATAATAGGGCTACCCATAGAAATGATTTTTGCTTGTTCTTGATATAATATATGGCTGGCATGAGAGAGTTTAAATTGTCTAAATTGCCTTGTTTGTTTTGTGCTGATTTTGAGGTCAGATATTTGTATTTAGTAGTTAATGTTTTTAAAAAAGTCATAATTGTTACAAAAATAACAAGGACTCCGGAAGTAAAAGTATTTTAATTGTTGTGTCTTTGCTCACCTCATTAATAATGCTATCTAAAACCTGAACGGAAGTCTCTTCCGTTAAAAACCATGTTAGTTTAGGTTTAGCCGGAAAATAATTCTGCATGAATTCCAGTTGTTCATAATATCCTGAAATAGCAGTTGTCGGCCAGGTATTGATTGTAGTTTGGATATTTGTGGCCATCGTTTCTTTTTCTTCCTCTGTTAGTTGTGAGGGAACGAAATATGGAATGTAATAGCAGGTATAATATCCTGCGCTTTTGAAATTTCCGAGAGAAGAGGCCTGACCTTCAACAATAAAATGCGATTTTTCAACACCAAGTGAGTCCACGATGTGATTAAGCCGGAGCAATGCTGCAAATTGAATGTCTATGGAGAGATTCTTGAAGTCAAGCCAGAACTTTAAATTTTGAAGGTTTGGAATTTGTGATAGATAGTCAGAGAATAGCAATGTGTCAGGTAGTTCGAAATCATGTTTAACGTAAAATTCGTCCTTTGAACTATTGAAATGCACATCAAGCTCCAGTCCCTGAACGAGGTGTTGCAATCTGATTACCTTCTCAACTGTATTGCAACGGTGAGCCCATATTTCAACCTTATGGAGGGGGGCTTTTATTTGTTCTTCATTGTCTTTTGAACAGCTTTGTATGCTTATTATTATCAAAAGGAACAATACAGGTATTGAAGTCAGACGCCGGCCATGCGGTAGCTTCTTTATACTCATGAATTTGATAGCTTATTTTGTGCTATTTATTGAGAAATCCAATGAGAAATTATCAATATATGCAGGCTCTGGACCAATTTTCCATAAGTAAACTTTTAATTCATCATTTGGTAACGACTCCGACAAGTCAGCCGATAATTCTAAAAATCGCCATCCATTATCTTGCGTTTTTACCTGATCTGAAGAAACACTTTTATAATTAAACCGATCACCCTGACCGGTGTGAATTACCAGAATAATTCGATTTTTAGCATTGAAACTTGACGATTTAACCCAGACAGATGCATGTAGATGTCCTGACAGGTTCTCTCCCAATTCGTTCATCTTTGTATTGAGTATACCAACGAATTCAATATTAGTGTTGGTTTTTAACGACCTTTTGCCTTGAAACCCCGTCTCATCTGTAATCCATTTATCAAATTTTGGCTCAGATGACTCAAATCCCAGAAATCTTGAGAGAATAATTGCTTCGTTATTATTATACCTGCGCGAATAGGTAATATAGTTTGATGGCACATTGTTCTTGTCGGCAATTGTTTTTATAAATATGCATACCTCGTATGTATTATTACCCAGAACATTAAATGGCTCTTTTGGTTTTATTATTTTAAGCAGCTTTAATGATTCATCTTTTAAAAGTGTTTCAAGCGGCATGTAGCCTTCATTAGGCCCAAAATGAGCATCCCACACCAGAAGAGCTCCTTCAGGAACGCTGTCAGGCCTTAAAGTCCTGAAGTGAATCATCATTGAACCATCCGCGTCACTGAAAGGATTTTCGTTTAATAAAGTCCCCAGATAGATGTTGTAGTAATATAATTTCTTATTAACAAGCTTGTTAACCTTAATCCAGTTGGCGGTTTCTGTCATTACCCTTTCCTCCTGGCTTTCCTTAATAGGGTATTTGTACACATCATTTGACCTTACAATTAATCCAATTAAGATAATGGCAGGAATAACTGGGGGAATTTTAATTTTCCGGAGGCATTCAGTCAAAAATGAAAAGCCAACGAAACTTAGAATTGCTGTACCAGGAATTACTGCGGCCATCATTCTTATCAACCCGAGAGAATTACCTTTGCCTGCGTACCACGCATAACTATGGGCCGCATAATAGGCAAGCGTACTGCCGAGGATCAGGATCAACATCTCAGTTTCTTTGCTTTTTATGCCTTCCGTTTTAAGCTGACGAAAGAACCTGTACATCAGGAACAGAATGCCGACAAGTGAAAGCACACCTAAGGGTATCCCTTGAATAAAAGGCGTTTTGCTGATGAAATGTAGTAATTCTCCTTTGCCATATATGCCTGATCCTTCAGTTTGATAAGGATTCAAATTTATAAGCCACAAGAAATCACCAAAAACAACCCATCCGATGAAGCTGAACAACAGGTATCCTACCGGCAAAAGAAGAATATATTTGTACTCGCGACGTAGTATGAAGGCTATTATGAAGGGAGGAAAAACAACAAAGGCCTCAAATCGGGCAAAGGGAATAAAACTAATCAGTAAGGCTGCAAGAATATACCGTTTATCAAAAAACGCCCAGATAGCAGCTATCAGCATCAGAGCCATGATAGTCTCCGTAAGAGGTGAGAGTAACAGCAAAAAATAAATTGGTGCCAACAGTACCATGGGGATAACCAACCATGGCTGAGAATAACCAAGCCTCCTGACGGTCAGATATGTCAACCAACCTGATAAGAGTCCTGCCAGGATAGTGTAGAACTTCATAGCCGTAAAACCAAGTAGCGCAAATGGAATACCAAACAAAGAGAATATTGGTCGCCCCCAAATGCTTAAAAGTAATACCGGTTTTTGAAGGGCATATCTTGAAATAATATAGTGCCCAAGCGTATCTGCACCGCCTTCATACCCCTTGCTGATAATTGCAAGGTAACCGGCTGCTATCGCTATAATCGCCAAAAAGAATAAGGCAATGGTATTATTTGAAAAAGTGTATTTTTTGTTGATCATATAGAAATAGGATGTTATTTCTTGGCATTCAAGTACTAATTCTTAATTGTATTTAATATCGTTGGCCACTGGCACTAATCTGGAAGAATTCAGGCGGATTTATTGAATATGGTCGTAGTTGTACTTCTTCTCAAGTTTAGATCATCCCAATAAGAAGGTTCGTTATCTTCTGCCTGCCAGCAGTATATCTTGAAGTCTTCATTCTGAAACTTGTCGTCAACGGTAAATTGAAGTTCAATTTTTCCCCATCCATCTTTTTCCTCTAATGCCGATGAGTTAGCTATGTACACCAGATTTTGCTTTACGCTCGAAAGGACTAGACAAGTTTTTGTGTTGTGGTACTCGTATTTCCATACGCTTATGGTATATTTCTCACCTTTATTCACATCTGTAAGCAGAATTGACAACCCGTATTGATGATTTTTGTCCAGTTTACATGATAGCAATCCGGAGCGTTCAAAATCATTTGATTGAAAACCAGTTGTTTTAAGGTTATTTGTAAATTGAAGGTAATCTTCATTTGAATGTTCTATGTCGCAGTCAATCTGCCAATTACTGTATTCTTGTTTTTTTCTCTTAAACAAATAAAATGCTTCATTTGTCTTGGTGTTAATGTACTCTCTTCGAATAGAATTCTCCATTTTGATATTCATTCCTAATGACTCTGCTTCAAATCTTGATGATTCGGACAAATCGCCAAGATACAGATAGATACTGTCATGCATTGACAAAACGTTGTTAAAATGGTGAGATTTCCCCCGCCAATCGTGAAATTGATTATCCCACGTTAAATAGGTATAGAATGAAGGTGCGACATGATTTAAGAAGGGACGGATTTCGTTTTGTCTTTCCTCACTGCTGTATACGTTGCCATAGGTGGCGGGATAGCCATAAAATGGTGACCCGTAATAAATCGACGCATTAGCAATTGGCAGATGATCGTATTTATTGCCCAAAGCTTTGTAAGTTACTTCTCTGTCTTTCAAGATTGAATCAAATTTCTCAAAAGAAGGCATTACCTCATAATAAAATAGAATTGGGAACAATACTATGGTGGCTAATGCAAATTGGTTTATTATTAGTGACTTGGATCGTTCAAGGAGTAATAATCCTAAGAAAAGTGATGGTACCGCCATGCAATATGCAGGCGATAGATAGTAAAGTTTGAGTTGTTTTGCGATGATCAGAACGGTCAACATGGTTACCATGGAGAAGGTAATAAACGCCCTGAACAACACTGAGTTTCTCTGTTTATTCTTGATCGAAAAAATGGTATATAGCAAGATTCCTACTACGAAAACCAGGAGAAGAGCGATCAAGATTGGATCGCTGTTGAAAATTTCTAACAAATTCTGATTATAAAGATTGGTGTCAACAAAGTTGGCATCGCCCTGTCCATAAGAACCACTGTTCAGGAACAAGTGCAATACCCATCGTGCAAAGTACGAAAACCTGTTAAAAGCAGGTAGTATAAATATGATCAGACTTGCAGCGGAATAAACCACAAATCGGATTTTTTCTTTTGGCGATTTTAAAATTAAAAATGGAATTATAATAAAGGTGGCAAAGGTTACCTTCGTACTGATTGCAAAACCAATGGCGATCGCGTATAATAATGGAAAACTTCTTTTATTTGATGACCCTCCTTTTTCAGTTGCGTAAATATAACAAACTGTAATTATGAAGAATAAAAGAGAAATCATGAGTGAGAAATATTCTGGAATAATTCGGCTCGACAGATTAATGAATATCAATGATATAAAAGGAGTTAGCTCTATAAACAAATCTTTTGAAAACCTTTTAAAAAAGTTCATGGTAAGCAATCCGGTAAAGAATAATGCCAACGCATTTAAGGATATAAATGTATAAGGAATAACATGTATATACACGTTGGGATTCTGGATTACATCCTTATCTATATTACCGTCTCTGAAGAAATGAACAATCTGGATTAAAAATGCAGAAATGTACTGCATAGGAATTCCTGGATGATCTACAAATTGAGGAAAATGGCCATGAAGAATTGATAATCCATTATATAAATAAGCCATTTCCGGGTCCACGCAATTCAGAGAATCGAATGGGATTGTCTCCGTAAATTTTATTCCTAATACAATCAGCAAGATTGGAAGTAGGGATAAAATTATAGTTTTTAAAACTTTTCTCAATTTTTCGAGATTCATAATGATCCCCGGTTTGCACGATTGTGAAAATATTTCTATACTTATTAAGCTTTTCTTAAAAATTCCTTATCAAAAACATTATACTTTAATATACACCAAATCGCCCTAAAGCCGTCTTTTGCCCCGATTTTTTTCCCCTCTTCATAGGTCCTTCCATAATAAGAAATTCCAACCTCATAGATTCTTATTCCGGGGAACCGGGCAATTTTTGCCGTTACTTCAGGTTCAAATCCGAAACGATTCTCTTTAAATGCGATCTTCTTAATATGCTCGGCTCTGAACAACTTGTAACATGTTTCCATGTCGGTCAGGTTCAGATTGGTGAAGGCGTTCGAAAACATGGTGAGAAACTTATTCCCTATGCTGTGCCAGAAAAATAGGATACGGTGCGGATTGCCGCCTATGAACCTGCTTCCATATACCACATCAGCATAGCCTTCAAGAATTGGCTTTAAAAGGGTGCTATACTCTCTTGGGTCGTATTCAAAATCGGCGTCCTGAACAAGGATGAAATCACCGGTCGCTTCATCAAACCCACGGTGTAGCGCAGCACCTTTTCCCATATTGTATGGCTGATTCACCAGATTTATTTTTACCTCCGGATTTTCAAGTATGAAGTTCTCTACTTTCACAGATGTTTCATCCGAGGATGCGTCATTTACAACAATCAACTCTCTTTCGACGCCTGGTGGAAGTGGCGCTTCGCATATTCTGTTTAAAACAGTTTCGATGGTCCTTGCTTCATTATAAGCCGGGATTACAATACTAAGTAATTCCATTTTTTATTATTTTATTCCTCAAAGTACACTCGTTTCACCCGCCTCGAAATACCTGTAAGTACTTCATATGGAATGGTCTGCATGACTGACGCCATGGTGGTTATTTCTTCGGCATTGTTGAATATGGTCACAACATCCCCAACCATAGCTTCAGTAATCAGGGTAATATCCAACGTACACATATCCATACTGATACTTCCTATAATGGAGGCTTTTTTGCCTCTGATTGTTACCTGATACCGCCCATAACCCAGGTTTCGCGAGAGTCCGTCAGCATAACCTATAGGTACAATGGCAATTTTGGTTGGCTTTTGGGCTATATACCGCCGGCTGTAACCTACGCTTTCTCCTGGGTTGACTATCTTAATCTGTGAAATATGACTCTTTAACGTGTTGACGTTTTGAAGATTGTTTTGAATTTCAAAAAAAGGTGAAATTCCATACAACCCAATACCCAGACGTACCATATCGAATTGCGCTTCGGGAAACCTGACAATTCCTGATGAATTTAGAATGTGACGGATAATCGGGTAGCCTAATGTTGCCTGTATTTTATTACTGAACTTTGTAAAAAGGGAAAGCTGGTTATTGGTAAATGAATCTAAATCGGGTTCATCGCTTCCTGCCAGATGAGAAAAAACTGAGGCAACCCGTAACCGGGGATGTTGGGTTTTTATAATGGAGAGCAGTGTGTCTATATCAGTCTCTTCAATGCCAAGCCGGTGCATTCCTGTTTCAAGTTTCAGATGAATCTTTAAGCAGTCATCTGATATCCCATTAGGAATGGTTGTACAGATATCCAAAAGCTGCTGGATGCTGTATATCTCTGGTTCAAGTTGATAGCGTATAAGCGATCCTGCATTAATTCTTTCCGGATTCATCACCATAATGGGAGTCGTGATGCCAGCCTTGCGCAGTTCAAAACCTTCGTCAGCATAAGCTACTGCCAGATAATCAATGCGATGAAATTGGAGTGCATTTGCAATTTCAAAACTCCCGCTCCCATAGGAGAAGGCCTTAACCATAGCAGTAATTTTTACTCCCGGTTTAAGCAGGGATCTGAAATAATTCAGGTTATGGACAATAGCCGAAAGGTTTGTTTCGAGCAAAGTCTCATGGTTTTTTTGCTCGAGGCGGGTCACAATCCTTTCAAAACCAAAACTGCGTGCCCCTTTGATCAGAATGGTCTCGTCGGCAAAGGAACCCGAAGATATCCATTGAAGAAAATCATCTGTGGAATTAAAATAGTCGCATTGCCCCTCAAACAAAGAACGGTATCTCCCAATGGCCGTGCCGATACCTATTAATCGTCTAATATCGCGTGCTTTGAGTAGCCTGGAAATGTCGGCATACAATAGCGCCTCCTCCCGGTCACTTTGGAGGATGTCGCTTAAGATGATGCTCTTACGTTCGTGTTGTTTCTGTTGATTAAGGAATTCGAGCGCTATGGTCAGCGAGTTCAGGTCGTTGCTGTAGCTGTCGTTAATAAGAGAGCAGTTGTTAATCCCTTCCCTGAGTTGAAGCCGCATTTCAATGGCCGGCAAATGAATGAAAGTCTGGTCGATAAGCTCATTGTTATATCCTAGCACTTTCAGCACAGCCATGCAATGCAGGCTGTTTTCGATGGAAGCCTCGTCAGCGAAAGGAATTTTGAATCGGTGAATGTGTCTGCCTCCCTTCGTAAGTTCTTCTTTAAGGCTATATTCTATTTGAGTGTATGACCCTTTAATTTCGATATTTGCAATATTCAGATCGGCGTCAGGTGAATGCCCCCAGGTAAATAATTTAATTTTCTGAAGAACAATATTGGTCTTGATGCAATCCATAATGTCGTTATGATCACTGCAACAGACTAATATTTTTGCCCGGCTGAAGAGGCTTAGTTTTTCTTTAATTTTTTGCGTTTTATCTTTAAAATTGGCAGCATGCGCCTGTCCAATATTAGTTATCAAGCCGATGGTAGGTCTGATGATTTTTTCAAGGTTTACCATCTCACCCGGTTGAGAGATACCTGCTTCAAAAACGCCAATAGTGTGCCCTTCATTAAGTTGCCAAACCGAAAGCGGAACCCCTATCTGGGAATTAAAGCTCTTAGGGCTGCCTGCAACAACTTCATTAACCGATAAGAGTTGCATAAGCCATTCCTTCACTATTGTCTTGCCATTACTGCCGGTAATCCCTATTACCGGAACTGTAAATTTATTACGATGGTATGCAGCCAGTTTCTGTAAGGCCATCAGGGGGTTGTCTGATAACAGAAAAACGAGGGTTTCGTCACTTTGATATGGCATATCAATTTGACTGACAACAAAGGTTCTTACACCATCGGCAATCAACCTGCTGATATAGCGGTGCCCGTCGTTTCGGCCTGTTTTAAGGGCAAAGAAGAGTGTATGATTCCCGTCAGTGACCTGACGGCTGTCGGTAAGCAAATGCTTTATACGGGTTTGATTAGGTAAGTTCCCGACAATAGTGGCTTCAATTGCAGCAGCAATTTCCTGAATGGTATAATCAGGCATCGGCGGAGGTTGTTATTCGTAATCGGTATGATGTGGTTGGGCAACTTTCAATGGATTTCTGGTCAGTTCTCTCCATTCCATTCTATGACGATGGATATCGCAGGCAAGATAGATTGCCTGTCGCATAGAATCGCCTGATGCGCTGTCGGTCCCTGCGATTTCAAAGGCAGTACCATGGGCAGGTGATGTTCTGATAACAGGCAACCCTGCTGTGAAATTAACGCCATTTCCGGCTGCTATTGTCTTAAAAGGGATAAGCCCCTGATCGTGATACATAGCCAATACCCCATCAAATTTCATGAAGTTACCCGATCCAAAGAATCCATCGGCAGGGTAGGGGCCGAAGGCAAGGATGTTACGGGCGGCGGCCTTTCCTATAGCTGGTATAATTATTTCCTCTTCTTCGGAGCCTAAAAGTCCTTTCTCACCTGCATGAGGGTTGAGACCTAATACAGCAATGCGAGGACAAGGGATACCAAAGTCTTGCATCAGTGAGTCATTCATCATTTTTATCTTGTCGAACAATCCCTTTTCGGTGATAGATTCAGATACCTTTTCAAGCGGAATATGGCCTGTGGCCACGCCAATGCGTAAGTTGTTACTAACCATGAACATCAATGGATCACGGGCATTAAACTTTCCTGCCAGATATTCTGTATGACCCGGAAAACGGAAACCTTCGCTCTGGATGTTCTTTTTGCTGATAGGAGCAGTAACTATGACATCTACTGCCCCTGATTTGATGTCGGAGACAGCCTCATTGAGTGCTAGCAATGCCATTTCACCACCCACGAGGGTTTGCTCTCCCAATTCGACTTTAACCTCCTGATCAGTCAGATTGAGTAGGTTGATCTTGTGCTTTAAGGCCTGATCAGCCCTTTTGATGTAATTGAATGGAAGGTCAGCAATAGAAAGCGTTTTTCGATGAAAAGCGGCCACTTTCGAGGTGCCATAGATCACTGGTATGAACAAATCAAGAATTTGTGGGTCTTCCAATGCCTTAAAAATCACTTCATAACCAATTCCATTGGTGTCGCCTTGTGTAATGGCAACTTTTATCGTTGGTGCGGGCAGATTAACGGCCTGTTCACGGTATTCTCTGATGTCTTCGTCTTCGGTCATAAAACTTTGAATAGATGGGGATGCATCTGGCAAAATTAACCTTTTAGTGGTAATAAGCCATATAACATTTTAACCTGAAAGCTGATTTTAAAACAAAAAGTGGTTACCTCGCCTTGAGGTTTTTGGGTAATCGTCTGCCACCCTTTTGATGACACCGTAAAACGCTGCACTGGCAGACAGAATAGTAGCCCACAGGTTCGAGATTATTGTGCCAAAAGTTCTGCCATTCTGGAAAGAATTCGTACGCCGACACCAGTGGCACCAGATCCTCTGTAGCTATCACGCTTGTTGAGAAACACCGGGCCAGCGATATCCATGTGTATGTAAGGGTAATCGGTAAAGTGGGCAAGGAATTTTCCAGCGGTGATGGCTCCACCTTCGGGGCCCCCAATATTCTTGAGGTCGGCGATTTCCGAATTGATCTGTTCATCATATTCTTCCCAGAATGGAAATTCGGCAATTCGTTCACCTGTTTGTTCTCCGGCGAGTTTCATAAACTCCATGAATTGAGCTGCTCTCTGATGCATGGACACGATTCCGTGGCTCCCAATTGCACGGGCGGCAGCACCCGTAAGAGTAGCCATATCAACCACGAGCATAGGGTTATATTGTTTGGCCCAAGCCAAAGCATCGGCTAAGATAAGGCGGCCTTCCGCATCGGTGTTGAGCACCTCAACGGTAGTGCCATCGTACATAGTGATCACATCTCCTGAAGCCATAGCATTCCCGTCCGGACGATTATCGGTTGCAGGGATAAGCACGATGGTGTGTAATGGTATGTTGTTTAATGCAATGGTCTGAAGGGTAGTTGCTACCGCTGCAGCACCTCCCATATCGAGTTTCATATCGTCCATGAAGTTACCTGTCTTGAGATTAAGTCCACCGGTATCATAGGTAATCCCCTTGCCGATCAGAACGAGTGGTTGTTTATTAACCGCACGTTTAGGCTTGAATTCCATGATGATGAACACGGGGGGGTCGACGGAGCCAAGGTTTACTGAAAGAAGTCCCCCCATTCGTAAAGATTCAATCTGTTTTTTATTCAAAACCTCAATTCTGATTTTGCACAGGTTGGCCATTTCAGTTAGCTTTTCTGCTAATTTGATGGTGTTAAGATGATTGACCGGAAGATTCACCAGATCGCGACACTGGTACACTGATTTTACAGTATTGGTTAGTCGGTCTATCTCCATCTGCCCGATAGCCGCGTTTTGCAATATGATTGTTTCGAGTGTGTGTTGCTTTTTGATTTTATCAGTCTTAAATGGAAAAAACTGGTAGGCTCCCAGCATAATCCCTTCGGCAAATGCAAGTGTTTCGTCTTTTAGCAGGTCGACTGAATGTATGATGGTATTTTTAATTTTCAGTTCAAGCGATTTTTGTTGAAGTTTGTCACCGGCTTTGCGGCACTTTTCAATTCGTCGGGATGCATCGGTGTCCTTCGAACAGAAATAGATGGCAGTATACTGATCAAGGTTTATTACCTCAATGAATTCATCGGATTTCGTTTCGGATTTAGAGGCTATGAATTGGATTACATCATTGCTGAAAGATAGTTGCGATGGTTCCCATTCGTTGAGGATGTATATGTTTGCCGTTGAGGGCGGAGGTGACTGAAGTTCTTTTTTCAGATGGATCATGGAACTGATTTTTAATTGTTTTCCGTGGGTTGCCCTGACATTAAGGTACCTTTTAAATACCCGTGCAATGGAAACCTTTTATTGCAAAGTTAGTAATATTACCTTTGTGGCGTTTTATGAAGACTGATACAATTTTAAATCATGCTGTTGCTGGTAAATGGCTTTCAGTTGAAGAGGCAGTCCGTTTATTTTACGAGGTGCCTCTGCCTGGGCTGATGCAGGCAGCGCATACAGTACGAAAGATGATTCATTCAGAGAGTGAGGTGAGTTGGATCATTGACCGGAATGTTAACTACACAAACATTTGCAACTCAGGTTGCAAGTTCTGTAACTTCTTTCGAACAGCACAACATCCTGAAGGGTATATTATTAATTTTAATGATTTGTGTACACGTACCGAAGAAATGTTTCGGGCCGGTGGCCGACAGTTGTTGCTTCAGGGAGGTATGAACCCAAAATTGGGACTTGATTATTTTGTAACGTTGTTCCGTCAATTGAAAAAGCGTTTTCCTTTGCTCAAACTTCATGCCTTGGGTCCCCCTGAGATTGTACACCTCAGTCGTATTGAATCCCTTGCATTCGCTGATACGCTTAAACTATTAATTAATGCTGGCCTTGATTCTCTTCCGGGGGCAGGAGGGGAGATTCTTGCTGACCGTGTAAGGAAGATTGTGTCGCCGGTAAAGTGTTCTGCAGATGAATGGCTGGAGGTAATGCATGAGGCGCATAAACTTGATCTTACTACTACTGCCACCATGATGTTTGGTCATGTTGAGACTATTTCTGAGCGGATGGAACATCTGGTGCGCCTGCGAGAGGTTCAGCGACAAAAACCTGAACAATCAACAGGGTTTATTGCTTTTATACTTTGGCCATTTCAGGACGAATCGACTGTCTTAATCAGATCGACCGGCAAACGGTATAAGACTTCGACAGAAGAATATGTGCGGATGGTTGCAATAAGCCGCCTGATGCTTCCTAACATTAGAAATATTGGTGCTTCCTGGCTGACTGTAGGTGTAGCGGCCGGGCAGGTTAGTCTGTGGGCCGGCGCTAATGATTTTGGCTCGGTTATGATGGAAGAAAACGTTGTCTCAGTTGCAGGCGCCAATCATTCGATGGATGCCAGAGGTATGCAACGGGCGATATCGCAGGCAGGATTCAGGCCTTTGTTACGTGATCAGCAGTTTAATTATTATCCATCTGGTAGTTATGATACTGAAGGATTATAGCCAGTGAGGCTATTCCTCCTGAAGATACCCCTTTAACCCGGTCATGATGATTTCTGTCGCCCCGGTGTTTCTTGCGATGTAGTCCAGACATGCAGCGTGGGCTTGTTGGTAGATATAATTGTCCGACGCCACCTTTTCAAAGATGGAGAGAAAACATGCTATTGATGACACAGGGAAAGCGCCCCTGAGCCTGATGAGGTCAATGGTTTCTCTGAATTTCTGATGGTTTGGGCCAAAAAAGAGGGGTAATCCAAAAGTGGCTGCTTCAAGGATATTATGGGTTCCTACCCCAAATCCACCTCCAATATAAGCGTATTGACCATATCTATAGAGTTGGGAGAGCATACCAACGTTGTCGACGATAAGGACGCGGGCTTCTCTGGCACTGTCAGGATTGGCCTTGCTCAACCTGAGGGCTCCCTTCCCGAATTCTTTTACAAGCTGCTCGATTCTTTGTTGATCTACTTCATGAGGGGCGATCAATAATCGCAGGTTGATGGGAGGCTTCTTCATCAGTGCCACGATTAACTCTTCATCTGGCGGCCATGTTGAGCCGGCAATAAGCACTTGGTTCCCGGAAGCAAAAGCCTCAATAACCGGATGTGAAAATTCCTGAGCGGCTACTTCTTTTACTCTGTCAAAACGGGTATCGCCGCTTACCACCACTTGGGTTATACCATTGCGACGGAGTAATTCACCCGACGATTCATTTTGGACGTAAAAACGGTTGATGGCAATTAGTTGTTTCAGGAACCAAAAGCCATACCATCCAAAAAAATGATGTCCCGGCCTGAAAATAGCCGAGATGATGATAATAGGGATATTGTTATGCCGTAACTCCTTCATGAAGTTGAACCAGAATTCATACTTGATAAAAATGGCCACGGCAGGTTTTGCTGCTGCTATAAATTCACGTGCATTGGCAGGCGTGTCTGCCGGAAGGTAGAACACATAATCAGCACCGGTGTAATTCTTTCTCACTTCATAACCTGATGGCGAGAAGAAGGTCAATAGTATTTTGTAGGCAGGATGCTGTTTGCGAATTGCTTCGATGACCGGGCGTCCCTGTTCAAACTCACCAAGGGAGGCGCAATGAACCCATACCACGCGTTGCTGGTTGGTCTTCATGGCTTCCTGAATCCGTTGGATGATTTTATGACGCCCCTCAACCCAGAGGCGGGCTTTGGGGTTAAAGTGCGAGGCAACTCTTACGGCAGCGGTATAACCATTGATGGTCAGGTTGTATAGCAGCATGATGAGGTGCAGCGATCAATAAAAATAATACTCTTTGGGTGCGCGGCCATATAATGGTATGATCCAGCCTATTTTAAATCCTGTAAGCAAATCAGATCGTGACTGATTGTCCGCCTTCATCAGGTCAAAATCGTAATCGCGTAATGATTTGGTCCATGCCTGGCTTAATTCGAATCCTATCATGAAGTTAAACAGTCGGTGGTTGCTCAGGTACAAATACCCGATATTTAGATTAACGGCAGGCCCTGCTGTCAGTCGGTCATAGCCTTTTCTGTAATCCCCGTCTAGTTGGGGGGCAGAGTTATCAAGATTGGAAATGGAAATGTTGTGACTCAGATAGCCTGCGCCCAGTGTAAAGAACAGACCAGAATTGGGATTTGGGGAGAGCACCGGAAACAGTTTTCCGACCTTGCCCCATGCAGAAAAACCACGCTGTGTTATGCCAATAATGGAACCCTCACCATTACCGTCGATGATGAAATCGTTGGAAGTCATGATGTTTTTAAACAATGAGTCTGCAATTTTTACATCATCACCAAAGAAGAAGTTGGCTTCGACCCCAAAGAGCCAGTTTCTGCTTGTTTTATAGAGGTAGCCCGGACCTACGCTGAAGCTGATACCGTAGCGATCGGCCATGTCGCCGCCTGGGAATTGCAGCCCTACGGCCGCATAGATGAGTGAAGACGAAATCACTGAGTCTTGAACACTTACCTGAGCTTTGATGCCAGGCGTGACCCAGATAATCAGACTACTTATTGCAACAATAATGTAAAGTTTCTTCATCGACTGGTGATAGGTTTTACGTCGTAAAGTGACAATTCCTTATTTGAACGCAAAGTTAGGCTTTTCAGTATGATTTAAGCGATGAAAAGTTTTTACTGTATGCGAATGCGATAATGGTTACGTTATCTGCTTGCATTTTTATTCCATATCTTTGCGCTTTCGTGCAAATTGTCTTAATAGTCTTAGTATAAAGATATTTTTATGAAGAAAATTCAAATGGTTGACCTCAAAGGTCAATATGAAAAAATCAAAGAGGAAGTTGATCGCGGTATTCATCAGGTAATTGATTCAACGCAGTTTGTCAACGGACAAGCCGTTAAAGATTTTCAGTCTGATCTGGAAAAATACCTTGGTGCAAAACATGTAATCCCCTGTGCCAACGGTACTGATGCCCTTCAGGTAGCCATGATGAGTCTTGGTCTTAAGCCTGGTGATGAGGTGATTACCTCCGATTTTACTTTTGTAGCTACTGTAGAAGTGATTGCCTTATTGGGCCTTACACCTGTGCTTGTGGATGTTGATCCCGATACTTTCAATATCGATCCTGTTGCCATCGAGCGTGCTCTTACACCCAAAACAAAAGCCATCGTTCCGGTTCATCTGTTTGGACAATCGGCCGATATGGATGCAATCATGAAGATAGCCAAACGGCACAACCTCTTTGTAATCGAGGATAATTGTCAGGCCATCGGTTCTGATTACACTTCAGAGGAAGGATGGACCAGAAAAACAGGTACTATTGGTCATTTGGGATGCACCTCCTTCTTCCCAAGTAAAAACCTTGGCTGTTATGGTGACGGTGGAGCCATTTTTACTAACGATGACGAACTTGCCCACCAGCTTCGCGGAGTAGTGAACCACGGGATGTTTGTCCGATATTATCATGATTACGTCGGAGTTAATTCGCGTCTCGACAGCATTCAGGCTGCCGTGTTGAATGCTAAGTTGCCTCACCTTGATGATTACTGTGCTGCCCGACGGAATGCTGCCGATTTCTACGATAAAGCTTTTGCTAACCATCCCAACCTCATTATTCCTAAGCGGGCTGAGAAATCCACCCACGTGTTCCATCAGTATACCCTCCGGTGTAAAGGAATTGACCGTACCGCTCTGATCGATTTCCTGGGAAAACACGATATTCCTGCCATGATCTATTATCCGGTACCGCTCCATATGCAGAAAGCATACATCGATCCCCGCTATAAGGAAGGTGATTTCCCTGTAACTGAAGCTTTGTCGCTCACTGTATTCTCGTTGCCGATGCATACTGAACTTGATGAGCAGCAACTCCTTCATATTACTTCAAAGGTGCTCGAATTTTTAGGCTAAGTTCTGATGGAAAGAGATTTTTTTGCTCACGAAACGGCTATCATCGATGATGGATGCCGGATTGCTAAAGGCGTTAAAATATGGCATTTCTCGCACATTATGTCAGATTGTGAGATTGGCGAGGGATGTAACATTGGGCAGAATGTGGTGATATCACCAGGTGTTATACTTGGTAAAAACGTAAAGATTCAGAACAATGTTTCGATCTATACCGGGGTGATTTGTGAAGACGATGTCTTCCTCGGACCATCTATGGTGTTTACTAATGTGATCAATCCACGCAGCGCTGTGAACCGTAAATCTGAATATGCCCATACAATCGTGAAGCGGGGTGTTAGCATAGGTGCCAATGCAACGATTGTTTGTGGTCACGATATTGGAGAATTCGCATTTATAGGGGCTGGTGCCGTGGTCACCAAAGATGTACCGGCCTATGCCCTTTTTGTTGGAAATCCTGCCCGACAGACTGGTTGGATGAGCGAGTATGGTCACAAGCTGAAATTTAACGCTGAAGGACTGGCCGTATGCCCCGAAAGTCTTGAGAAGTATAAACTCGAAGGCGGAAAGGTCGCGAAGATTTTGGAATAACGCCAACCCTGCATGGATAAGATAGTATTGAACTTTGGTCTTACAGGTGCAGCGGGGTATATTGCCCCGCGCCACATGAAGGCCATCAAAGAGACAGGACATGCGCTCGTTGCTGCACTCGATCGAAACGACAGCGTAGGAATCATCGATAGCTATTTTCCAATGGCCGATTATTTTCTGGAGACTGAAAGATTTGATCGCCACCTTGATAAATTGCGGCGTCTGGAAGATCGGAAAATTGACTATGTAAGTATCTGTACTCCTAACTACCTGCACGATGCCCACATTAGGCTGGCATTGCGAAATCAGGCGCATGCCATCTGTGAAAAGCCTATCGTATTAAATCCTTGGAATATTGATGCCCTGCAGGATATTGAACGCGAGACCGGTAAGAAAATCTATAACGTTCTTCAACTTCGCCTGCATCCATCCATCATTGCCCTACGCCAAAAAGTACGCTCAGCCCCGGCTGATAACATTTTTGACATAGACCTGTCATACATAACTTCACGGGGGAAATGGTATTTCTCGTCGTGGAAAGGCAATGTTGAGAAGTCGGGGGGAGTAGCTACCAACATAGGGGTTCATTTCTTCGATATGCTTATCTGGATTTTCGGGAATCTGAAAACTGCGGTGGTTCATCATTCATCGGCCGATACCGTGGCTGGCAACATGGAACTCGAACGTGCCCATGTACGGTGGTTTCTGAGTATTAATGATGCCTATCTGCCCAAAGCAATTCAGGCCAAAGGACAGCGAACCTACAGGTCAATCACCGTTGAGCAGGAAGAGGTTGAATTCAGTGGTGGCTTCACCGACCTGCATACGCTCACTTATCAGGATATTCTGGCAGGAGGGGGCTATGGACTCGATGATGCGCGGCGCAGCATAGAGTTGGTATACAACATCAGGCATGCTACCCCTGTGGGTCTGAATGGTGAATTTCACCCCTTTCTGTTGCAGGTGAAGTAATCCCTTCTTTGGATCTGATATCTGACTCCCGCGAATGCCAATTCGCGGGACTTTTTTCGTATTTACATTTATTTATCAATAAAGAATATTAGTTAACCGCGCTTTTCTATCTTTACATCTTCAATGGTACCAGTCGGCGAAGCAGGGGACTTGTAGCCTGCATGGATACTTTAGTTTAGTGAAGATCATTTGAAAATAAACAATTAATCTAATATGAAAATTTTGGTTACCGGCGGTGCCGGTTATATAGGTTCGCATACAGTGGTTGAACTGCAGAAGCAGGGACATCAGGTGGTTATTGTCGACAATTTATCCAATTCAAGTGCTGATGTGATTGATAATATTGTTAAGATTAGTGGTGTCGCACCGGTCTTTGAAAAGTTTGATCTGACTGATCAGGCTTTGACAGCCGATTTCTTTAAACGCCACAGCAACATTGATGGTATTATACATTTTGCCGCATTCAAGGCCGTTGGCGAGTCGGTGGCCAACCCGCTGATGTACTACCGCAACAACATTCAGTCGCTGATTAACATCCTCGAAGGGATGAAAGTCAACAAAATTCCATATCTGGTGTTTTCGAGTTCTTGTACCGTGTATGGACAGCCTGATGAACTTCCTGTAAAGGAAACTTCCCCCATTAAAGAGGCTTTCTCTCCTTATGGTTTCACCAAACAAGTCAGCGAAGCCATTATTCGTGACAGCGTAGTCGCGTACCCGGGTATTAAAGCCATCGCCCTGCGTTACTTCAACCCGATTGGCGCTCATGACTCGGCTCTTATTGGGGAACTGCCGCTGGGAGTCCCAAATAATTTACTCCCATTTATTACTCAGACTGCAATTGGTATCAGGCAGGAATTGAATGTTTTCGGAAGCGATTACAATACACCCGACGGAACTGCTGTTCGAGATTATATCCACGTTGTTGATCTTGCGCAAGCTCACGTGATTGCTGTTGACAGGATGATAAGCAGAAAGTCGAAAGCACCCATGGAAGTATTTAACCTCGGAACCGGTAATGGCCTCACTGTACTGGAGGTGATCAATTCTTTTGAGCGTGTGTCGGGAGTGAAGCTTAACTACCGGCTGGTAGAACGCAGACCCGGTGATGTTGAAAAGGTATGGGCCGATACTGCCTATGCGAATGAAGAACTTGGCTGGAAAGCCAAAAAAGCTGTCGATGAAATGACCCTGTCTGCTTGGAAGTGGGAACTGGCTTTGGCTGACAGAAAAAAATAAAATTTAAAAATGAAGCATTTATTATCGTTTTTGATCTTAATAGCTGCCCTGTCTGTTCAGGCGCAGGACACACTGACTGTTGTGCAGTACAACCTGCTAAACTATGGTAACATAACGGGGTTTTGTTCTGCCAGTGTTAATAGCGTAGATGCGAAAGATAATTACCTCATCAGGATTACTGATTATCTTGAACCCGATATTTTTTCGGTCAACGAGATGGGTAAGTCTGTGGAATTTCACGACAGGATACTGAACAACGTTTTTAACCGGGATGGTTTGACAAGGTATGCACGCATCAGTGTTCCGAACATTGCAAACTCTGAGATTGTCAATATGATATACTACAATACAGATAAGGTTCGGTTCCATTCATTGGCTGTTGCTCAATCGGTTACCCGTGACATAGATGTTGTAAAGTTTTATTATAACAGCAGTTCTCTCAGTCAGGGTGATACTGTTTTCCTGCATTGCATTGTAGCACATCTGAAAGCCGGCGAAGGAAGTTCGAATGTATTGGCGCGAACTACGATGGTGCTAAATACCATGAATTTTCTGCAATCTGGTTATCAACCAGGCAATTTTCTTGTCATGGGTGACTTTAACCTCTATTCACCTACTGAAGGTGCTTTTATTGCCTTAACGCAAGCATACGCCCCAACCTGGGTTTTTAACGATCCGGCCGACAGGGTGGGGGAATGGCATTCAAACTCATCATTTTCTGACGTTCATACTCAGTCGACTCATACTACAGGAGGCTGTGCGGCATCGGGAGGGATGGACGATCGTTTCGACTTTATTCTGGCTTCAACGGCAGTGATGGAAGGAACTCATTGTATGAAGTATGTCCCGGGAACATACATGGCGCTTGGCCAGGATGGTAATCATTATAATAAGGCGCTTACCGATGCTCCCGCCCTTTCGCTTGAAAATGAACTTGTGCAGGCGCTTTACAGCAACTCCGATCACTTGCCTGTAGTGATGAAACTGGAGGTCGATGAGTCGATGGCTGTTCCTGAATCTACCGCCATTGAATCGTTACATGTAGTCAATCCTGCCGATGATCAGGTGAAGATGATGTGCCGACTGGTACGCCAAAGTGTATTGGATGTGAAACTATACAACATGATGGGGGCACTGGTTACAACTCATCGGTTCGATGTTCCGTCCGGCTCCTCTGTGCTTAGCCTTTCGGTCGGACAGCTTCCCCAGGGGATTTACCTCATCTCATTAACCGAAGAGAATGGTCATAAACTTACCCGTAAAGTATTTGTTAAATAGTCAATTGAACCAATTATTTCTGCGCTATGAAAAATATTCTGATTACCGGAGGAGCCGGATTTATCGGTTCGCATGTCGTAAGGCTCTTCGTGAATAAGTATCCCGGGTGTCATATCTTTAACCTCGACAAACTTACCTATGCAGGAAATCTGGCAAACCTGAAGGATATTGAAAATAATCCCAATTATACTTTCGTAAAGGGGGATATTGTCGATGGCTCTTTCGTTCAACAGTTGTTTGCCGAACACAGATTCGAGGGGGTGATTCACCTTGCAGCAGAGTCGCATGTAGATCGTAGCATTGCCAATCCGCTTGAGTTCGTGATGACCAATGTGGTTGGAACGGTCAACCTTTTAAATGCAGCCCGTCATCTGTGGAATGGAAACTTCGAGGGACGACGCTTTTATCATATAAGTACCGATGAGGTCTATGGCACATTAGGCGATACAGGGTTCTTCACTGAGGAGACAGCTTATGATCCCCACAGTCCATACTCAGCCTCAAAGGCAGGTAGTGATCACTTCGTAAGGGCTTACCACGATACATACGGGTTGCCTGTCGTGGTGTCTAACTGTTCTAATAACTATGGTTCTTACCAATTCCCCGAAAAGCTCATTCCACTTTTTATCAATAACATCCGGAATAAGAAACCGTTGCCTGTATATGGTAAGGGTGAGAATATCCGTGATTGGCTCTGGGTAGAAGATCATGCCCGTGCTATCGATGTTATCTTTCATCAGGGTGTTACAGGCGACACCTATAATATTGGCGGGCATAATGAATGGAAGAACATCGATCTTATCAAAGTAATGTGCAGCGTGATGGATAGCAAGTTAGGACGAGCCAAAGGTGAAAGTGAATTGTTGATTACTTATGTGAAAGACCGCGCAGGGCATGATTTGCGTTATGCAATCGACTCAACCAAGCTTCAACGTGAGCTTGGCTGGAAGCCTTCACTGCAATTTGAAGAGGGGATTGAGAAGACCATTGATTGGTATCTTACCAATGAAGAGTGGCTCGGCAACGTTACTTCAGGTGATTACCTGAAGTATTATGAGTCGCAGTATATAAAACGGTGATGATTCAGCCCGCTGGCATGGGCTTTCCCATTATATTATATCCAATATAAAAAAACCCGCTATCGCATCTCTGCGTGGCGGGTTTAACATGGAGTAAGACAGATTATCTGCTGATAATCAATTTTCGCGTGATCTGATCGTTGTTTGGTTGTATTAAGCGCACCAGATAAAGACCATCAGGAAGTGTCGCGGGCAAATTGACCCGATATTCTCCCGTTGGACTGGATGGTATCGATTTCTTTAAAACTAATTGACCAGTCAGGTCGCAGAGCAGGAGCTCGGCTTTGTGGCCATTATATCTGATGCAAAGATTGTTATTAACAGGGTTAGGACTGAGCATAAAAATATTTCTGTCGTGGTTGATAATCCTTGTATAATCTGCACATATTAGCGGAGTAGGATCGGAAGGGGTTATATAAATCCACGCGTTTGACTCAGTTGTAACAGTATAGCAATACATCCATGGTTGGCTTATGCTATTGTAAAGTGTTGTATCGGTTGTGTATAGCGACGTAATGGAATCTCCGTTCAGGTAACGGATGATATGAAATTTACGTTGACTGTTGAATGATTGATATTCAGTGGCAGACCATGTGAGGCGATTGCCATTGTTCTCCTGGTACACCTGCAAATTGGTTGCCGGATATAGGTGTTCGAAATAAAATATGTTGTCAAGTTGCCATTCCGCGGTCAGGTGTCCTATAGCGCCGACAGATGTCCATCGAAGTCGCTCACATATTTGATCAATTATTGGGTAGGCGAAAGTATAATGTTTCCAGGATGTATCAGTTGAGGATACGATATCGGAGATGAAGAAAGCCACTTCATTACGATCGATCACCGATAACCGGAAGGTGTCCTGTGAAGCTGTTGTTTGCCGGCATTTCAGATCGAAGGAAACAACGAGTTCACTACACATTGGAAGAAAGGTAAGCATGTAGAAGTTGGTAAGAGTAACATCGGCGGCATCTTCTGAAATAGTTGAGCCAAATCGACAATAGCAGTTTGTACTGCCCGGATTGGTTGTTATCTGAAGTAATTCCGGGGAGGGGCTGCTTAAATACCAGTGGTTGTACGAAAAGTTGCAGCTTTCCCAATTTTCGGTGTGAGGTAAAGGGGCAACGCTAAATTGTATATTAACTATTACATGATTCGAAGTGTCAGATTCAACGAAATTGCCAGGTGAGACTAAATAAACTGTGGTGAGCCAATACTCGTATAGGCCGCAATTGACTGTCATGTCGTAATAAAAAGTAGTGGATGGTTCAATGCTGTCGAGCAATTCATTGTCTTTGAATATCTTGATGCCTACAGGAATGGGGTCGCCCGGATTTGATTCAGGCATCTCCCATTGTAAATAGCAACAATCCTGAATCGCTGTGCAATGAATATTCGTTGGAGGTAAAGGAATAAACCTTACCGGTTGTGCCGAGACACCTCCATTCAGGAGCAGGAAGATTATGAAGAGTGACAGAAAAAATAAAACTCGGCTGGATCTCATAACCGACTTCGATTATTGGATTTGATATATGCCAGACTCGCAAATTTATCGGAGGTTGCCTGAAAAAATGAATAAAGTTTAAAAGTCACACAAATAACAATGGGTAATTTCTTCGTATTTGTTCACTACTTGTTATTTGTGAATACGTTTTGTTGAGATGTTTTTTTTGAATTTGCTGATTCTATAATATAAAACCTGATAGCCGAAGCCAACGGTCAATGTTAAAGTCAACATGACCCGATAATATGTCTGATTCTTCCGGATTTTGTTTTTAGCAGGGTGTTTTAATCAACTCAAAGTATAGCAGATTGGTCATCAGGTTTCTTATGACAGGATGAATTTATTTTGCTCTGATAGTTCCATCACAGAAGCCCATAAGGATGTCCGGATTTGATTACCGGATTCTTTATCAACATAGAAGACAAGGTACTAACTTGATAGAATAGATTTCCTGATCCGTAAAAATCAGCCGATAAATACATTTTAGTGAAGGAGTAAAAATCACACAGTCGATTGAATCCTCACAAATTTCATTTTGCATCGCGAAGATCATATCCCAGTTTTAAACAGTTTCGCTACCGGTATGCAAAACATTTAATAATGTTGCTGAGAATCTGTGAAAAAGAATACCATTTTTTAAGTTTAACCGTAGATCGACCGTAGATCGACCGTAGATCAACCGTAGATTCAACGTCGATTTACCGTACGGCTAGGGTCGATTCACGGTTGATTTCCGCTTGGTTTTGGGTGTATATTCTTTTAAAAGCATACTTGAATGATACAAAAACCATACCAGTGCCGGTTTTCTTTTTTTTGATGGAGAAAAGAGAGATGTTTTTTTATCTGGCAATGCCTTCATGAAAGATCAATGTGAATAGCCATTGCAAAAGTGAATAGTGACCTGATTCTGATGGTTGTCGTGATAGGAATCTTGATAACCGGCCAGTTGGGTGCTGAACAGTTACTAATTATCTGTAGCCGGAATTTTACATTTTGTTTGTGTGTTTAGTAAAAAAAAGCCAACCGCAGACTTCTAAACAAGCCATGTTAATGACAGACGGCCATAGCTGACCGGGGTGTTTCTTTTCTCTGATACTGGTCAGCATTGCAGCACGCAACGTCGTTTACGACGTTGCGTGCTGCAATATCAACCGTTAAACCAGGGTGATAATTCAGGGATGTAAAATAATTAGATGTCTGATTGCCTGTAACTAATCCAATCGGAGTAATAACCAGAATTCCGAAATCATTGATTCAGGTTGTTATTTCTTCTCTTCACGACCTTGCCCATCGCCACACTTCTGCAAAGGAGGGCTCTTTTCCGGTGATCAGTACCGTGGTGCGGAAGATGAGGGTGGCCGCTTTACGCATCAGCCAGATGGCAGCTAAAAGGATCAGCAGAGAGGTTATGACTTCCCAGGTTTGAACATTACCCAAGACCATCCTGGCTGGCATGACAGATCCACTGGTAAGAGGGAAAAGCGACAGGAACTGCATAAATCCGGTATCAGGATCACCCAATGCCAGAAAGCCAGTCATGGCTGGCAACAGGGGAAGCATCAGCAGACCGTTTTTCGAGGAGTTGTTTGGATCAGTTATCATGCTTGATATGGCTGCCAGGAAGGCATTCCACATCACGATGCTCAGCAATGCAAACAATAGAAACAGGAAAGCCGATGGAAGGTGAATCATTCCAAAAACCGCTGCAAATCCTTTTCCTGTCAATTGCATAAAGAGACTGAATCCAAGCACGGTGAGGATACCGTAAACGGTTATTGAGGTGATACCTGTAAGCGAAATTCCCAGTATTTTGCCATCCATCCATATTCCCGGCTTTACGGCTGAGATAATCTGCTCGGTGATTCGTTGTTGCTTCTCACCCGAGATAGCTGTAAACTGATAGGCAAAGCTCAGAAAAATGCCCATCAGGATGAAGATAATGAACACCATAGCGGTAATCTTGCCTGCCCGGTCAGGGGTCTCGCGCAGGTAGACACGTTCGAGGGTGCCTTGTGTAGTAACCTGCTCGTAGAGTTCGGTGGTAATGCCGGTGGCATTGATTACCCATGCATTGTGTTGTTTTTTCAGGTCGGATTCTATTTCGCTGATCCATTTGCGCGGGGCGGGGGTTATTATCTTCCATCTGTCGCCCGAAAGGATAACCAATACTCCTTCGAGTTGCTCCTGGCTAAGTTGCTTGCAGGCGGTCAGGGTATCGGTCATAAGTGAGGCTTTCCGGAGCATATCGGTACCGGGATTCCAGACTAATCCTGCTGGTTTTATCACGGCAATGCGAGGCAGTTCATCGGGTTGTTTCATGGCCGTTGTGGTAACGAGGTAACTGATAACTCCTACTACGATCATCACCGCCATTCCGATGAGTTCATTACGGATTTTATAGAATCTGGTGAATTCCCAGCGGGCTACGATCCATGTGAGTTTGAGGTCTTCCTTGGGGTTGTTCATTGGCTGGTGTGTTTTGTATTTGTTGCTGCGAGTGTCAGTTGAAGGTAGATGTCGTGAAGATCGGTGCGGCTGCTCCTCACCGAAACGATTGCCGACAGGCTTGCCAGACGGCTCATCATCTGGTTGAGAGATGTCATCCGGTCAAATTCAATGATGGTTTCACCGTCTTCCGTCATGATTGTGCGGGTTACTCCATCGGTAGCTTCCAGTATTGACTGATCGGGTTGTTCGGCAAATCTCACCATGAGTTTACCTTCGGTGGCCGATCGTTGACGAATTTCTGGCAGTGTTCCGCAGAACAGGCTCTTTCCCTGATTCATCAGCAGGATGCGGTCGGCCAGTTTCTCCACCAGTGCCATTTGATGTGAACTCAGGAGGATGGTCGTCCCCTGCTGTTTTAATTCCCTGATGGTGTCAATAAACTTCTCCTGATTGATGGGGTCGAGACCCGAGAAAGGTTCATCGAGAATGGCAAAGCGTGGTTGATGGATGATGGCTGAGATGAACTGGATTTTTTGTTGGTTTCCTTTTGAAAGAGTCAAGAGTTTGTCATTGGCACGATCGGTCAGTTCAGCCCTTTTCAGCCAATCGATGGCTGAACGCCGGGCATCGGCTGTGGTCATTCCGCGTAGCTGTCCGAAATAGGTGAGCGTACGAAGAATGGGGAGATCGGGATAAAGCCCTCTGTCTTCAGGAAGGTAACCTACCAGCGTGCGGACGTTGCCATCAAGGTTAAATCTGATGGTTCCTGAATCAGGCCTGATGATGTCGAGCAACATGCGAAGTGTTGTGCTTTTGCCCGCTCCATTGGGACCAAGGAGCGCGAAGATTTCTCCTCTGTTGATGGAAAAGCTTAGTCCGTCAACTGCTTTTGTGCGTGAAAACTGTTTGCGAAGGTCTTCGACCTGTAGGATTGGGTTATCTGACATGATACACTGATTGATTTTTGAAATGTCGGACGGTAACTGTGGCTGGTTTTGTCAGCGCGATGATATGATTTATTTCAGTTGACCGTAGAATTCCTTCAGGAATGCTTTCCTTTCGGGGGGTAAAAGGTGCCATCTGATTCCCTTGATGGCTCCATCGATGGCCATAAGCTTGCAGAGGCAGGCGTCGGGATGAATGGTTTTAATACGCAGGAAGGCTGCTTCAGTACCAGTTTCCTGCAACTGTTGGCCGGTGTTGATGCCTGCTTCACGGAGCTGTCTTGCTGTCTGAGTGCCTATGTTGGGAAGTGATTGTAGCGCGAGAGGTTGTTTTGATGGTGACATATTTTTCTTTATTCTGATAAAGGGAGTCAAAATCTAATCTACAGTAATGATTTTTGTCATCAGATCATTGGGCGATTTTCAGGGTGTCAATTTTTAAATGATCCCGTAGTTGAAGACTATCAGCAAGGGGTTTGTCAAGGTTGGTGAGGTTGTACTTTTTGATGATGTTGTTAACCCTTGCCACCCATTTTGCAGAGGCCGCATAGCCTGAACGCTTCAACGCTTTTAGCCATATAAGCGGATCGGGATTGCCTTTGAGGTCTTTGTAAAACTTTTTATTTGTTATTAGTGCAGCAAAATGGAAGAAAGAGGCTTCATCAGTTTCAAATTCAAGGTGTTTAAAAGCATACCCTGATTTTGTTTTCGAGGAGGGCGCCTTCCCTTTCATCCCGAAATGGTTGCATTGTTCACGACTTAGCCGGCTTGTTCCTGCTCCGCTTTCGTGGATGGCTAATCCCAGCAAAAGGCTGGCAGGAAACTGGTGCTTAAGCATAATCGAAACCGCCAGAGAATCATACCTGTGGATATAGCTATCCACGTCGCGTTGAGCGACTGCGAACATGGCCGAACAGAACAGCAGAGTTAACAGTATGAGACGGAATGGAGTCATAGCAGAGGCCAAAGATACTATCATTTATTCATATAGTTCAATCTCTGCACATAGCAACCTGTCATAAGTCTTTCAGGTGGAAAGTGTTCCCGGGTTATTCAGAACAGTTGTTTTACTTCCTCACGCAAGGCATTTAGGGCTTGTTCTGTGCTACTGACTGCAAGATTATTTTGTACTTCAATAATCTTTACCATTAATTCTGTGGCCGGGGCTTCGGGTACGAGACCCGAAGAGGCTTGCTTGATGAGGGCGATGGCTTCTTCGCGGGCAATCCTTATAAGATGCCATACCTCGGCACTTACGAATAGCTGCTGGGTGATGTTGTGCTCAAATTCATCGCGGACAGACTGCAACATCCCGATTTCAAGCTGGTTAACATTTTGCGATGAGTCGCCGCAACGCATCAACACCGAAGTCAGGTTTATCCGTTCGAGCATCAGCACCAGTCTTTCACAGGCCTGCAGTCTGAGTGGCAGCGTTGCTTTACTGTTTTCAGTTTGACTTGCCGCGTTGGCCTTCCTGGCTTCTACATCGAGCCATGCCTTCAGGGCGCTTGCGGTTTGCAAGGCAACCTTGGCATTGATCTCAATTGCCGGATCAGGTTTCGCGATCTGACTGATCAGCCGGGTTGACATCATGTGGAGTAACCAAACTGCAGTAGCCAGTACCAGCAGGGCTGGAATGGTTAATAAAATGATTTCAAGGAGAGTTGACATAGCAGGTGTCGTTTTTGGTTTTTTAATTATAGTTTTTTATTAAGAAACTGGTATGCCTTGGTGCAGATACCAGCGGCATTGAGTCCATATATTGTAATGAGTTCTTCGGGTCGTCCCGATTCACCGAAATGATCGTTCATCCCCACCATACCCACGGGAACAGGATGGTGCCGTGTCACAATTTCAGCCACGGTGCTTCCCAGTCCACCGATGATTTGGTGTTCCTCTGCAGTGATAATCAGTCCAGTTTCGCTTGCCGCTTTTACAATGATCTCTTCGTCAACCGGTTTAATGGTGTGCAGGTTAATAACTCGGGCGCTGATGCCATCTGCTGCAAGCTTTTCTGCTGCCAGCAGTGATTCCCATACCAGGTGGCCGGTGGCAATGATGGTGAGATCGTTTCCGCTTCTCAGCATCTCCCCTTTACCGATCGTGAACAGTTGATCGGGTGAGGAGAAGTCGGGCACAGGTTCACGTCCGAAACGGAGATAGACCGGGCCCTTGACTTGCTCAATGGCGGCGATGGTGGCCAACCGCGTTTGAGTGGCATCACAGGGAGAGATGACGGTCATGTTGGGCAATACCCTCATGACCGCAATGTCCTCCAACGCCTGATGGGTTGCTCCGTCAGGCCCGACACTGATACCCGCGTGGGCTCCCCCTATCACCACGCGGAGGTTGTTGTAACATAGTGAAATTCGGATATGATCGGCCGTTCTGAGTGCTGCAAACACTCCGTAGGTGCTAAAGACCGGGATCTTTCCTGCCAGAGCCATCCCTGCTGCTACACCGATACAATTTTGTTCGGCGATACCCATGGAGAAAAATCTTTCGGGAAATGCTTCGGCAAAGAAGTTCATCCCTACTGATGTGGTAATATCAGCCCCCAGACCTATTACATTATGGTTATGCCGGCCTGCCTCAACCAATCCTTCACCGAATCCGGTTTTCCCGGCCTTGTATTGAATTGCCTTCATCATGATCTATGATTTAATTCATCGATAAACATCATGGCTTCTTCTTTCGAAGGAGCCTTTCCGTGCCAGCGGAAGTTTCCTTCAATCGACCTGATGCCACATCCCATGATGGTGTGCGCGATGATAACGGTGGGTTTTCCGGGGACAATCACCGAGTTGTCAGTAGCGTCCAATAATTCATCGACGGAGTTGCCATTACATTCCATTACATTCCAGCCAAAACTTTTCCATTTATCGGCCAACGGTTCCAGAGCCATGACTGATTCTGTCGGGCCATCTATCTGAAGGTTGTTTCTGTCGACAATTACGGTGAGGTTATCGAGTTTGTGATGCGCAGCCGCCATAGCTGCTTCCCAGACAGATCCTTCCTGTAATTCTCCGTCACCACAGATACACCATGTGTGCCAACGGGCCGCATCGGATTTTGCCGCGAGTGCCATTCCCACAGCTACCGAGATTCCCTGACCTAGTGATCCTGCCGATAACTCCAGTCCTGGTAACCCATGATCTCTTCCCGGGTGGCCCTGTAAACGACTATCCAGTTTGCGGAGAGTTGCCAGTTCTGTACGATCAAAGTATCCTGCATTAGCGAGTGCAGCGTACAGTACCGGAGCCACATGCCCTATGCTCAGGATAAGCCTGTCACGCTGCGGCCATGAAGGTTCAGCGGGTTTGCAGGTCAATCTGTAAAAATAGAGCACCGTGAAGACATCAGCAAGGCCCAGCGATCCTCCAAGATGACCCGACCCGGCAGATGCAAGCGATTCAATCACATCGGTTCTGATCTGCAACGCGATTTCTTTAAGCCTGGTTACTGATTCGGTTTTTTTCATTGGGTATTCGTCTTGATTATAATGGGGAAATTATTTCACCCGCAGGAATTTGAACTCCGTAAAATCAAAATCTGGATTAGGAATATCAATTAGCAATTCAGAGGCTTTCCCCTCCATTCCGATCGTGAAATTTGCTTTCCCTTCGGGTAGCGACGGATAGCCTTCAAGCCGGAGGGTAAATGTGTTGTATTCCCAATGAGTCAGGTTGGACGTAAAACCTGAAGTAGGCTTCATGTCAATTCGTAAAGTTCCTTTCCCGACAAGCGTTACTTCAACATCGCCATAAATATCGTCGTGAAAAGTACCAGTATAATCTTCCAAGGCAAGCGTTGGTTTCGTATTTTTATTTCTGTTTTTCAGGGCTTCTTCATGTTCTTTCAGGCTGGCTTCTTTTCCTTTGGCTATTCGTACTTTCAGGAAATTGCTCCAGTCGCGGGGATCCGGGGTATTGCAGATCAAGTCTTGTAATGTCTGGCTTACTACATAATAGAGAGGCTCGTTACTGTTGGTAAGTACCACAAAGCCACAGTTTTTTTCCGGGATAAAGGTGGTTGTTGATAACATTCCATCATAACCGCCACCATGATTCACCAATTTGACACCCTGATAGTCGTAAAGGCTCCACCCAAGGCCATATCCTCTGAAATGAGTTGTCGGATTGTTGGCTTTGACTGATAATGATACAGGGTTCATGGTGTTTGGCTGCCACATTTCGTTTTGTACTTTTTCGCTCCAGAGGCGTGACGGATGATCTTCGGTGTTGTCGGGCAGGGCACCACAACGCAACTGTAACCTTACCCATTGGGCCATATCGTTAACCGAGCTGATTAATGCACCGGCAGGAGCCATATTGTCCCAGTTCTGCCATGGAATAACCATCATCGTTCCTTCAGGGGCGGTATGGCAGGAGGCCACGTTGGCAGTGCCGGGAATCTGGGAAACGCTGGTCAGTGTATGGGTCATTCCGGCAGGTTTCAATATCTGTCTGGTGATGAAGTCTTCCCATGTGCTAGAGGTGACCGACTCCAATGCAAGTCCGGCGGCGATAAAGTTGATGTTTGAATAACCGAAACCTGCCCTGAAGCCATGGTGCGGTTTCAGCAGCCGGGCTCTTTCGACGACTTCACGCCTTGAATAGATGGTATTCGACCAAAGGAGGTCGCCGCTGAATGTTACATGTCCTGTCCGGTGTGATAGGAGGTCGCGCAGGGTAATGTTTTGGGTAACCCAGGGGTCGTACGATTCATACCAGGGAAGGTATTTCCGCACGGGATCGTCCCAGTCCATACGCCCTGAATCTACCATCATGGCGATGGCTGCAACAGTAAATGATTTTGTGTTTGATGCTATCGCGAACAGGGTGTTGGCATCAACGGGCTGTGGGTTGTTAATATCAGTTACTCCAAAACCACGGGCAAACACTACACTATCGTTTCTGATTATTGCCACAGCCAGACCAGGTGCATTCCATTCATTGCGCATTTTTTCAAGTTTAAGCGCGAGGGTATCAGCGTTAAAACTGAAGGGAAGCAGCTGAGCAAACAAGCCGGTTGTGGTGAAGCAAGCGAGAAGGATGATCAAAAAGTATTTTCTCATGATAGAGCGAGGAAATTGTGGTTACTAAAGATATGGAAGGGCTATTTATTCTGCTGTCTGGTTCCTGACGATTTCGACGAACCGGGCTGGTGATATTCCATCGAAATTACCACTGGTCATCAACAGCAGGGCTGTGTTGTGCCATGACCGGCCCGTTAGCCATGTTTGCAATTCATCGGCCTGGGTCATGACCTTAAGACCGGGGTGGTTAAAGGCCTGGGTAATCTGCCTGGCGTTAAGCATCGGGAGTCGTTTTAATGCCAGCGCATGAGGTGAAAAAAATACGACGGCTTCATCCGCTTTTACGAGCGCATCTTTGTATTGTGGCAGAAAAGCTTCGCTCAGCGAACTAAAGGTATGAAGTTCAAATATTGCCGTGATCTGCCTGTCAGGGAATTGTTCTTTTACTGCGGTTGTTGTGGCTTTCACCTTTGATGGTGAATGTGCAAAGTCACGGAAGACAATACAATCATTGGTTTCATAGATTTTCTCCAATCGATTTGAGGCTCCTTTAAACGAACTGATAGCCTCGTTGAATTGCTGATCGCTTATTCCCAATTGAGCGCAGACGGTTCTGGCTCCTGCTATGTTGGCCAGATTATGGTTGCCGAAAACCATTAAAGGCGTACGTGTTGAATTGCTGGTAAGCAATGTTATACCGTTAACAGTTTCGTGTTCTGCAATGGAATAGGGTAGCGACTGAATGTCGGGGCGAAGTTTGGGTACAATTCCTGCAATATGCTCATCACCACTATACCATACAAGTTTTCCCCCTGGCTCAATCAGTTCGCAAAACCTTTCAAACTGCCAGACATAGTTCTCAAAGGTGGGAAATACATTCATGTGATCCCACGCGATGCCGCTAAGTAATGCAATATGAGGCCTGTAAAGGTGAAATTTCGGACGGCGGTCTATTGGGGAAGTGAGATATTCATCTCCTTCAAATACCATGACCCTGGCCGAATGGGTTAGTTTTACCATCACGTCGAAACCTTCAAGTTTTGCCCCCACCATGTAATCGGTTTCGATGTCACAATGTTGAAGCACATGCAGTATCATCGCTGTGATGGTAGTCTTGCCATGACTTCCACCGATGACTACGCGGGTCTTGTCGGCCGATTGCTCGTATAGGTACTCGGGATAAGAATAAATTTTAAGCCCAAGCTCCTGGGCTCTGATTAGTTCAGGATTATCGGCTTTGGCATGCATTCCAAGAATGACAGCATCCAGTTGCCGGGTGATCTTTTCAGGAAACCAGCCTTCTTTTTCTGGAAGTAGGCTCAGATTAGTCAATCGTGTGCGCGATGGTTCAAAAATTTCATCATCGCTGCCAGTGATGTTGAATCCTTTATGATACAGGGCAATGGCCAAATTGTGCATGGCGCTTCCCCCGATGGCAATGAAATGTACTCTCATGGAAGTGATTTTTAGCAAACTTACAAAAAAGCGTTGAGTTTAGACTGCACTCCTGATTTGGTTGCAGTGCTGAAACCAATCGCCGTATCGGAGACCAGTTTTTCCGACAGGGAAGATATTCGTGTCAGGTTTCAGCTAATCAGCAAAGATGGTTTTCATTTCGTTTCACCTTTAATAGAAAAGGTTGATCTGTTGTTGTAATTGTTATTTTTTGTTAACTGGTCTGGTGGTCATTACCGTCTGATTGTCGGAATGAATCATATTATTTGTCTAATTTTGCAAATATTGAAATTGTGAATGAAACTGATACCTTTAATAACTGAGAATTGGAAAGTAGACGGGGGTACTGCTTTTGGAGTGGTTCCCAAGGTGATCTGGAATTCCATTATACCGGCCGATGAGCATAATCTGGTGAATACAACCTGCCGTGTGATGCTTGTTGAGGATGGTCGCCGCCTCGTTCTGATTGATACCGGAATGGGTACCAAGCAGGACGAAAAATTCTTCAGCCACCGGCATCTGTTTGGACCACGTGGCCTCGTAAGTGCACTCAATCAGGCCGGATACGAACCGGGGCAGATTACCGATGTGCTATTCACCCATCTTCATTATGATCACGTAGGTGGTGCTGTTATGCGAACAGGCGACGGACCCGAACTGGTATTCCGGAATGCAAGGCATTGGGTTAGCGCGTCGCAGTGGGACTGGGCAATGAATCCCAATAAACGGGAAAAAGCCAGCTTCCTTCCTGAGAATATTCTCCCGCTGAAGGAGTTGGGTTGTTTGAACCTGATAGATGCTGAAGGTCCTTTCTGCGATCACATCGCCCTGCGCATTTTCAATGGACACACCCGTGGTCAAATAATTCCCGTGATTGATTATAATGGAATAACAGTGGTTTATACTGCCGACTTTCTTGCCAGCAGTGCACATATTCCTTTGCCCTGGATACCTTCTTATGACATCGAACCCCTGATTTCGCTTGAGGAAAAGGAGTTGTTTCTGCATGAAGCGGCAGACAAGGGGTTTGTTATCGTGCTTGAACATGATTATTTTGTTGAAGCCATCACAGTAGCTCTGACACCTGGAGGAATCAGGCTGGCCGAGACTGGGACACTGGCCGAACTGATTGCTATGAAGCATCAGTCAGTAATGTCTCAAGCTATTACAAGGGGAAAGATATAACCTGAAGAGCACTTACCGGCTGATGAGCCCCAGTTCCCTTAAACTATCGGTCAATTCAGTAAAATTATACGGCTTGGCAATAATTTTTAACCCGGGACCCAGAATGAACAGGGTAGGGGTGGCAAAGATGCCCCATTCCTCAGATGAAGGGCTGTTCCATCCTTTTAACTCACTGACATTAGTCCATAAGTATTTACTTTTTTGAATCGCCTTTTCCCACTCGCTTTTATTGGTATCGAGCGAGTAGGCTAAAACATCCCACTTTTCACCAGCCTGTTCACGGTATAATTGGTCTATTTGGGGCAGTATTTCATTACAGTGAGGGCACCAACTGGCCCAGAAGATTATGATATTGTAAGGTTTGCGTAAATCGTTGAGCGTAAAAGCAGAACCATCCGGCCGGTTTGCCATCAGTGGGGGAGCCACATTACCAGGTGCCATGCGACGGATAATTTCCACCTTTCCGGCCAATCGGGTTCGTGAAGCTTCATCGGTGCAGCCTTCGCTTTCATACATGGTGGCAAGATAGCGTAATACTTCTTCAAACCCGAACTGTTCAAATCCATTGATGAGGTATTCCATTATGAAAGCAAATACCTTGGGTTGCTGATTGATGTGAGGTAAAAGGGCGTTAATTCCTGTAATAAAGGAGGCCTGCAGTTCCTCTTTGGTGAATTCCGGATTGCTGTAAAATGTCAGAAATTCTATGGTTTTCCGCGTGTATACATTCGTGAGAATTAATGAAGTGTCAGTAGCATCGCCTGCCTGCCAGAAGTTCTCCCGAAGAGCCTTTTTGCGGTCATCAGGATTGAGTTCAGGCGCAAGAAACGGACGTTTCAGGTTCATGGCTATGAGACTCAACAGTGTGCCGTGATGTCGCCTGATCATTCCATTCAGAAAGGCTGAATAGTCGATTTGTTCTTTTACATACTGGGCAGTGGCTTTTTTGTAAAATGGTTCACCCGAAGGGTAACCGTCTATCAGTTGGGTCAGCAAATCAACTTTTCGTTGATATAGCGCTTCGGTCTTCATGAGCCGCTGATAGTCGCTGTTAATTGTGTCGGTATACCGAACCGTCGTGTTGCCAGTGTCGGCTGTAAATTTTACTGGCTCCTGATCTGCCAGAACATCGAATCCATTCCCTTGCTTATAGATGATACGGTACAACCCATTGTGTATCTGTTTTTTGGGTTTGAAGTCAATATTGCCATTGTTATCTGCGACAATCGTATCGACGATTCGAAGTTGATCACCACGGTAAGAGGCTAATATTACTTTTTCACCGGCCAACCCATTGATTGTCCCTGAAATCTGGGCGGAGAGGCTGAGATTTATCATCAGGAACAACATGACCGCGCATTGAAAAAGGGTATTTTTCATTATATGCTTATTAAAACGCAAATGTACTACGAATTGTAAAAGCTGCATATAGGGGGCTTTTTCATAGCTTTGCAGAAAATGTTGTGATGTCCGACCCTAATAATATACAGGCTCTGAATGAGTCTATTTCATCGTTCGATGCTCTCCATTTGCTTGAGTGGGCTGCTAAGCGTTTTCCCGATAAAGTCACTTTTGCCACCAGCTTTGGTGCAGAAGACCAGGTTATTACCCATCTGATTGCTGTCAATCAACTCCCTGTTAAAATATTTACCCTCGATACCGGAAGGCTATTTCCCGAAACTTATGATCTGATCGAGAAGACACAGGCACGTTATAGGATCAGACTTAATATCTGTTTTCCCGAGGCACAGGAAGTTGAGGAGATGACAAGCACCATGGGGATCAATTTGTTTTATCACAGCATTGAAAACAGAAAACAATGCTGTGCCATAAGAAAGACCCATCCTTTACGCAAAGCTTTGGAGGGAAATGAGATGTGGATAACAGGGCTTCGCCGTGAACAAGCGGTAACCCGGACAGGGTTACATAAAGTGGAAATGGATTCACTGAATGGTTTATTAAAGCTAAACCCATTGATCGATTGGTCGGAAGAGCAGGTTTGGGGCTTTATCAGAGAACATAGTGTCGCATACAATACTCTTCATGATAAAGGTTTTCCGAGTATTGGCTGTCAGCCATGCACCCGTGCTGTCTCTCCGGGTGAGGATGTCAGGGCTGGTCGTTGGTGGTGGGAAAACCCTGAACAGAAGGAGTGCGGATTGCATAAGTAATTAGTAAGGCAACCTGTTTGTAATCTTCAAATTCTGCAATGACTGCATGGGATTTCATTTTCAGTTCCAGATTTGATTCATAGTTACATAAATTGAATTCTTCTAAAACAAAAAGGCAAACGAAACTGGTCGTTTGCCTTTTTTAATGTTTGCAATCAGTATTCTGAGCACAGCATTGCGTCAGCTTATATACCGCGGTGGTTATCGGGTTATAGGATGATCTTCGCTGAACCTGTGTAACCGTTCTTCAAGTGCAGGAAACAGATCGTGGGGAACCAACGAAACGCAGGCACGGATTCCTTCGCGGCGGGTGCTTCCTGTAATGCTTAGGGCAATGGCGCTTACACCATAATAGATCATTTCGGCTAATAATTCTTCGCCTGAAAAACCCGGATAGCTATAGGTGAAATAAAAACCGTCTGCAATTGGTTGGTCAACATCGGTATCATAAACAATTTTAAATCCGTTGTCGGTGAATATTTTCTTCATTATATGAGCCTTGTTCCCATATTCCCTGACCTGCTCCACAAAGTTGAGTTCTCCGCAGTTGGCTGCCTTCAGGATGGCTGTCAGCGCATATTGAGCGGAGTGGGAGGTACCTGAGCTCAGCGCATACAGGGCACCGAACACGATGGCATGACCAAGATTGGCGGAAGAGTAGAAACGTTGCAGGTCTGGTGCCTCGGTATTAAACAATTTGTTGGAAATTACCATCATACCAATACGTTCGCCAGCATAACTGAATGCTTTGGAGCTTGAAATCAGCATGATATAATTGTCACAATACTTGGCTACCGTTGGTTGGAATGGCGCTTTCCCCGGTTGACTGTAGTCTTTCCTGAAGTCCATGGCAAAGTACGCGAGGTCTTCAATTATTACCAGTTCGTATTTGTGTGCCATTTCACCTATAATACGCAGTTCTTCATCGGTGAGACAAATCCAGGAAGGGTTGTTGGGATTGGAATACAAAATTGATGATACCTTACCATCACTTAAAACTTCTTCCAGTTTTTCGCGAAGCCTGGCTCCACGGTAATTGTACATATCGAAGGTACGGCATTCCTGACCCATGATGCGTATCTGTTGTTTATGTACGGGAAACCCGGGGTCGAGAAACAAACTGCCCTCACGGTTCTTGTGCATCCTGTTGACGGTCATGAAGGTGGCAAAACCTCCCTGCATAGAACCAACGGTTGGAATACAACCATCGGGATGTACATCGATGTCAAGGAAGTTCTTTACAAATAGTGAGATTTCTTTCTTCAGTTCCGGTCGTCCTTGAATGTCTGGGTAAAGAGAGGCACACCCTTTTTGGAGGGCTTCAATTTGAGCATTCACACCAGTGGCAACAGCAGGCAATCCGGGAATACCCATCTCCATACGTATAAATCGCTCACCTGTGGCCTGTTCGATCAGGTCGACCAGTTTTTTGATTTCACGAATGGATGCCCTCCCTACATCGGGAAGGTTACTTGATTTGATAACTTGGTTAACTATTTCGTAATTAATGGGTGTGTTTCTCATGGTGGTGATTTTTCAATAATTTTGAGCGGCTAAAATAAGCAAATTTCTATTTCTGACGAGATCCGTTATGACTGGCTAATGCAAGGATAACACCCAGTGCAATGCCAAGCAGGGCAGCAAAAAGTACCTGAAATTGAACAGGAAGCAGGAAGGTAATCGTATGTGCCGGTATCCAGAAAAAAGGGATTGTTTTTTTGAATACGAAATCCCATTGAAATCTCCAGTTGATTCTCTCCATAATGTTTCCGACCTGAATTGGACGTAACAGGCAACTGAGGTTCCCATTGTTCATAATGATGTGAAGATCTGTGATCTTGTGAATGGTCATCATGACGGGGCCATAAATCAGGTTCATCGATGTACTGATGCAAAAGGCTACCAGTAGTTTGGAGGCCGTGAAGCTACCTGCCAGAATTGTCGGGGCATCAGTCATTCCCATATATGCCAGAAAGGCGGGTGTTCCTGTTCCAAAGATAATGAACGAAAGTTTGATGGTCAGACCAATAAAGCCCCATACCACCGCCCTTGCCAGTCCACCAAATCCTGGTTGACTGTAATGCCCGGTCTTGATTCTCAATCCTAACATCTCTCCGGCAGTTGCTAAGATGGAGAACTTAAGGAAACTCATCCACATTCCATGAGCCGTATTGAATTGATTGTAATAATTGTAAACCTGTTCTGACAGAAAGAAAGGAGCAAACAATATAATTACGAAAGCGATGTAGTAGAAATCGATTTTTTTCATTGAAATACAGGGATTTAATATTACCCTCCCATGGGTATTTGTGTGGTGCAAATATCAGAATAATTGCTGAAGTTGAATGCCTGCTGTTGTGGCAATGATTACCGAAATTGATTAACAGGTCTTTGTTATTCCGCTCGTAAAGTTTAGAAATTGACTGCCCTGAACAGGGCTTGAGGTGTCATTATAAACCCAGAACCTCCTCAAAGGAGTGGATGCCTGTCTTTCCGATGATCCATTCTGCTGCGAGCACAGCACCGTTGGCTAATCCACTTCGTCCCAGGGCTTCGTGCTTCAGGGTAATAATGTCGTCGACAGAGGTGAAAGTGGTGATATGGGTTCCGGGAACTTCACCCTCCCGATAGCTAATGATTGGCAGGCAGGTGGGATCATCGGTATGTTCGTTGACCCATTTATCCATGGACGGATAGGCACTTAGTAAATCGTTGGCCAGATGGATGGCTGTACCGCTGGGAGCATCTTTTTTATGGATATGATGTGTCTCAGTTACCGAAGGGCGGTATCCTCCCACCTTAGCTGTTAGTCGGGCGAGTTGTTTTTGTACTGAGAAAAGGATGTTCATTCCAATACTGAAATTGGCTCCCAGAATAAAACCGACTTTGTTCCCGAGGCATAACTTTTCGATCAGTTGGTAGTCGGGCTTCCAGCCCGTGGTTCCGATAACAATCGGCAAACCTGAGGAGAGCGCGTGGAATGTATTATCGGAGGCAGTATGGGGAAGGCTGAAGTCAATCACCACATCGCCTTGCCCGATGTCCTCTTTCTTTGAAAACCAATCTGATGCTTCATCAATGGTAGCAATAATGCTATGCCCTTTACAAATAGCGGCTTTTTCTACTTCATGACCCATCCGGCCATATCCGCAAATTACAATCTTTAGTGACTTCACTTTATTAGCTATTATTAAAATTTAAAAATGGAAAAAGGAAAGCAGAAGAGAATTCATTGAGAAGGTTCGGCGAGTGACACTAATTAAGGTAATGTGCTACTTGTCATCAGAAAAGAGACACCTGAATCTCTTATGCTATTGATGTTGTTCACGGAGAAGGTCGTTAATGGTCTTTACCGGATTGAAGGTGATGATGGGTACTTCCACGAATAGCGTAATCCAGTTGGCCATGGCCCCATTCCACAAACCAGGTAGTTCAAGCGCTTTGAGGTCTTTACCATCTTTAGATTTTTCACTGATGAAACCGGTCTTTTCATCAATAAAATCTGACAGGTCGAATGGATTCCCCTGCCAGTCGCGTACAGCGCAGACCAGATCGACAGGGTTAAAATGGGTGGCAAGGTCAAAAATTGCTTTTTGTTCCGGGTTTTTGAGATCGATCTGTGAGGATTCAACTACCTGCAATGATTGTCTGCCTTCTCCGTCATCAAGAATGAACGGGCCACCACCCGGTTCGCCCTCGTTTTTTACCATACCGCATACGCGAAGCGGGCGATTAAATGCCCGGATGAGTATCTCCTTTTGCTGGATTAATGGTAGCACAGCAAAGTCTGTGGGCAGGCTGATGAAAAGTTTCCTGACTGCAAAGTCGGCGGCTGTAGCAAGATCAGCTTCGGTGGTTTCTTCCTCTACGTGAAATCTTTTGAGCCAGAAGTGAATTTCTTCCTGCATCCAGAGCAACAATCCACCGATGACCTCCTTGTACTGGTAGGTAACTGGCTTTAACCGATCGGGAACGATGTTGTCAATATTTTTTATGAAGATGATGTCGCCCTGTAAATCGTTTAGGTTTTTGAGCAGTGCTCCATGTCCGCCGGGGCGGAACAGTAATGAGCCATCCTTTTCCCTGAAGGGGGTATTGTCTGGGTTCACGGCGATGGTGTCGGTCGAAGGACTTTGTTCCGAGAAGGTTATATTGTACTTCACTCCGAATAACTTTTCATATCGGGCTGCTGTTTGCTTAGTGGCATCGACGAAAAGGTCGCGGTGTTCTGGTGAAACGGTGAAATGGAGGTTGGCAGTGCCATCGGGTTGGCGGCAGTAATTGGCTCCTTCAACCAGGTGCTCCTCAAGAGCCAAACGATTGTATTCGGGATACCTGTGAAATCTGATCAGGGCTTTTGGCCGCGCTGCATAATCAAGCCCATGTGATTGCAGGACGAACCCGATTAAGGTGGCATAGTCTTTTCGCTCGATACATTTTTCGGGCGAATCACTGTTTTTGGACATCAACTGACGGAGTTCATCATAGAAAGCAAACCGGCCAATCTGGTCGATGAAGTCAAAGGCAGGTCTCCATTTCTTATTGGCTCGCATGGCCATTTCTTCATCGGTTGATTTCCAGACCTCAACAAATTCAAACAGTTGTTTAAACATTCGGCTGGCAGCTCCTGAAGCAGGTACGAATTTCAACAGTTGGTGGTTGATACTATGGCGATAGTACTGGCCGCGTAACATTTCCACTTCATCAGACGATAGCTGCAGCATCCCGTGGCCAATGGTGGCAGGTGCAGTGAGTTTGACGAAAGGAAATCCACTGGTAAATTGCGTGATTTGATTGGCAACAGTTTCAGGAGTGATTCCCTTTTTCCGGAGTTGAGCTAAATCTTTTTCAAGTAACATCTCTGCTGATTTTAATAATGGGGCTTTTATTCTCTTGTGGCGCAAATGAAAAGAAGCTTTTATGAACCTATCCGCAAGGTGGTTTTTGTTCAACCATGGGCGTTGTTTTCAGGTTAATAACCTTTTAAAATCATTTCCTGCAGGGCTCTGGAATACTTTTAGGTCGAAATAAGGGATGATAGCCAGAATATGGTCGAAGATATCCGACTGGACACCTTCATATTCAACCCAGGCAGTTGTTTTGGTGAAGCAGTAGAGCTGCATGGGTAGTCCTTTCTCTGTCGGGGCAAGTTGCCTGACCATTATTGTCATATCGTCATGAATGTCGGGGTTGTTCTTCAGGTACTCCCTCAGATATGCCCTGAAGATACCGAGGTTTGTCTGGCGGCGTCCGTTAACAAGTACATCATTGTCAATATTGTCTTGAAGGTTGTGTTGCTGAATAAGAACTTCTGTTTGTTTTACATAATCAGAAACATACCCAAATTTCTCATAACGTTCAAGCATTTCTGAGGTGCAGAATTTTACACTGCTCATGTCGAGGTTTAGTGCCCTTGAGATACGCCTTCCACCTGCTTCCTCCATCCCTCTCCAGTTTTTTACAGCATCAGCAATCATCGAATAGGTTGGGAGGGTGCTGATGGTATTGTCAAAGTTTTGGATTTTTACTGTAGTCAGCGATATTTCAGTTACAACACCGTCGATTTCATATTTGGACATGGTTACCCAATCTCCGATCCGAACCATATTGTTGACCGATAACTGTATGCCTGCAACAAATCCCAATATACTGTCCTTAAAGATGAGCATGATGACAGCCGACAATGCACCAAGACCTCCTATGATGGCCAGTGGCTTTTGGCCCAAAAGCCATGAAATGAGGATGATACCAACAATTGAGTAGAGGATGATCTTGGCTACCTGGATAAACCCTTTGATGGGCCTGGTTTTCGACATTTCGGTGGTAAGATACATGTGATGAAGGGCATCAAATAATGCATCTATTACCAAGACACCAGCGAACATCATATATATTTCGGTCGTTCGTTCAACCAGATTGACGAAACCTGAAAGATGACTGATTACAAGTGGTGTGACTTTGTAGAAGACGATGGCCGGGGCAAAATAGCTCAGCCTTTGAAAGAATTTCTTTTCGAGGAGGATGTCATCGAATTTGTTTTTTGACTTCTTTACCAGACGTTTTAGGAAATTGTAAAGTATTTTCCTGACAACATAGTAAGCAATGGCTGCCAGTATCGCGATAACAAATATCCAACTATAGTTGGAGATAATTACAGCTAAATCGTTATGTACCCCATGACCAGAAAGCCATGTCTTGAATTGTTGGCTCCAGAGGGTAAACTGGTCTAAATTCATATTTTTTGTTCGGTTTCAGACAAAATTCGGATTATTAGGTGAGAATTGCAAGAGGAAGTAAATCTTTGGTATCCGTTCGGGCAAGGTGATTCGCCTGAAGAGAAAAGTTTATTAATCTGGTTATAAGAAGTATGTAGTAAAATTCCAAGATTTTTTTATATATTATTAATTCAGGATTAAAATAATACATATATTTGCGTATTCAAATACCTGATTATAGAATAAGAATAAATGAATAAAATTCTCAACATAAGTGAAGCTGTCACAATCGCTATCCATGGAATGGTTTCGATAGCAGCATCGTCCGACCGTATGAATGTTGGGATGCTTGCAATGCACACTAAATTTTCCAGAAACCATATTGCCAAGGTATTGAATCAACTTGTTAAGCATGGTTTTTTACTATCAGAGAGGGGCCCCACCGGGGGATTTAACTTAGCCCGTGAAGCTGATAGAATTTCGTTGCTTGAAATATATGAATCTATCGAAGGATCGCTTGATCCTGCTGTTTGCGATCCACGTTGCGATTTATGCCTTGCTCATGGATGTGTTTTCGGTGGACTATCACATAAGTTTCAGAGGGAATTCAGAGATTACTTGAGAAATACAACATTAAGGGATATAATTAAATAAAACACTATGAAACGCCAGATTATTAACATTAACGAGGAAAAATGCACTGGTTGCAGCCTCTGTATTCCAAATTGCAATGAAGGCGCCCTCCAGTTGATCGATGGTAAAGCCAGATTGATCAGTGATCTTTTTTGTGATGGATTGGGCGCCTGTATAGGACATTGCCCGGAAGGTGCCATTACCATTATCGAACGTGAAGCAGAACGGTATGATGAAATTAAGGTAATATCCGAAATGGTTCACAAGGGTGCCAATACTGTTAAAGCTCATCTGGTTCATCTGGTAGCGCACAATGAAATGGCTTACCTGAAAGACGGTCTCGCTTTCCTTCGTGCACACAACCCGGAGCTGATTCCAGTCGGATTTACTGCTTCTATAGAAAAGCCTGCTGCCCCAGTTCAGGCCCGGCCTGTTGAACCGGTTTGTGGAGGGGGGTGTCCTGGCAGTGCCCCTGTCGACTTTCGTATTGATCAAAAACAGGTAGAAGAGGCCGGGCAGCAGGTTCATGCACGTTCAGAGCTTTGCCAGTGGCCTGTGCAGTTGCACCTGCTAAATCCAGCTGCCGGATATTTCAAAGGGGCTGATGTAGTACTTGCATCCGATTGTTCAGCCTTCACCGTTGGAGATTTCCACAACCGGTTTCTAAAAGGAAAGATACTGGCCATTGCATGTCCTAAACTCGACAGTAATAAGGATAGTTATGTGGAGAAATTGGCCGCCATGATTACTGAAAGCCATATCAATACCCTCACGGTGGTGATGATGGAAGTGCCCTGCTGTGGAGGACTGCTTCAGCTTGCACTTTCAGGCGCCAACCGGGCTGGTCGTAAAATCCCGATCAAACGGGTAATTGTCAGCGTAAGGGGTGAAATAATGCAGGAAGAATGGATTTGATTACCATTTGATTAATTATAAAATTTTACACTAATTTTTTCAATCATGAGCATGTTTTGTTTTCAGTGTCAGGAAGCAGCCAAAGGTACCGGCTGTACCATCAAAGGGGTATGTGGCAAGACCGATGACGTTGCCAATCTTCAGGATTTATTAATCCATACACTCAAGGGAATCGCTGTATTCAGTAAAGCCTTGAGAGATGCGGGCGAGAATAATCTACCCGATCATTTTATAATTGAAGGTCTTTTTGTGACCATTACGAATGCCAATTTTGATGCCGAAGCTATTAGTCGTCATATTACTGAAGCCTTGATTATCAGGGATGAATTAAAGAAACGTGCTGAGGTTATTGGCCTGAAGCCTGAATTTGCCTCAGGTGATGCTGCTTCCTGGTTTGCTGAGCCTGCACTTTATGGCGTTAAAGCCCGCAATGTTGGTGTACTGACTACAACCGACGAAGATGTTCGCTCACTTCGTGAATTGCTGATGTATGGGATGAAAGGGGTGGCGGCCTATACAGAGCATGCCCGCAATCTTGGTTTTAAAGACGAAACAATTTATGCTTTCCTGGAGAAAGGTCTTGTGGCAACACTTAATGACACCCTCTCAGCCGATGAGCAGGTTGGTTTGGTGATGGAATGCGGAAAGATAGGGGTATCAGCCATGGCATTGCTCGATAAAGCCAATACAACCCGCTATGGTAATCCTGAGATTACAAAAGTCAATATTGGTGTGGGAATCCGTCCCGGAATCCTGATTAGTGGTCATGATCTGAAGGATATGGAAGAATTGCTTGCCCAAACTGAAGGGACTGGTGTTGATGTCTATACGCACAGTGAAATGTTACCTGCCAATTACTACCCCGCCTTCAAGAAATACGGACACTTTGTAGGCAATTACGGTAATGCATGGTGGAAGCAAAATGAGGAATTTGAATCCTTTAATGGTCCTGTTCTTTTTACCACCAATTGTATTGTTCCGCCCAGGGCGTCCTCAACTTATGCTGACAGGGTTTATACGACGGGTGCGTCAGGATACCCTGGTTTCTTGCACATAGCTGATAGGTCTGTTGATAAGCCTAAGGATTTTTCCGCCATTATCGAACATGCAAAACATTGTGCGCCTCCTGTTGAAATTGAAAAAGGAGAAATAGTTGGTGGATTTGCGCATGCTCAGGTATTTGCCCTGGCCGATAAAGTAGTTGATGCGGTTAAATCAGGTGCTATCCGCAAATTCTTTGTCATGGCTGGTTGTGACGGACGAATGAAAAGCCGTGACTATTATACCGAATTCGCCGAAAAACTTCCTAAGGATACAGTGATACTTACAGCGGGTTGTGCCAAGTATCGTTATAACAAATTGGCTCTTGGTGATATCGGTGGTATCCCGCGTGTTCTCGATGCAGGTCAGTGCAACGACAGCTATTCGCTTGTTGTGATCGCTATGAAGTTGAAAGAAGTTTTCCAACTCAACGACATCAACGATCTGCCAATTGCCTATAACATTGCCTGGTATGAGCAAAAGGCTGTGATCGTATTGCTGGCACTCCTTTACCTGGGTGTTAAGAAAATTCACCTCGGACCATCACTACCTGCATTCCTGTCGCCCAATGTGGCTACCGTGCTTGTCAATACTTTTGGCATCGCGCCAATTGGTAGTGTTGATGATGATATGAAATTGTTTCTTAATTAGTTAGTGTTATAACTCATCCGGTTGCTGCGGCACCGGATGGGTTTTTTATCGTCGCATTGTTAAGAATTATTTGGATCTGCGCTGTTTCTGTGAGTCTATTTATATTCAGTACTCCGATAAAACAAATATAAATATTTGAATTATTTTAAAACAAACACATGTATAGTTAAGTAATTGATATTGGATAATTTATATAATTATTTAAGTAATTAACGAAATTGATATTCGTGGTTTACACGAGCGTTAATTAAATCACTATTAATGCTTTTGGGAAGTAATTTAATCTCTGCCTTGGCGAAGCCCAAAATGATTACACGTTTACAACTCTTTGGCTAATTTCAAGTTTCAAAGGCAGCATTAATAGGCTGGTACATATCCTATTGCGAACAAGCCTTCCAAGAACTATTTGAATCCAGATTTGATTCCTGTTCTTTAAACAGAGAGTTTATCAACCAGATTGTATCGGATGAATCGGAGTTTATGCTTGACTCTGGTTATATCCCCAAAGAATCAAGTCAACTTTTAGCAGGAGCACATTTGCACCTTTTCTTGTTCGCTACGCCAACCGCACTATGCGCTGATTATCATTGAAGTCTGAAGCGAAGGATTGAATGATTTGATGGTCATGCAAGTACAATGGCAGCCGATGAGACCTCTTTTTAACTATTCATGCCGCTGGATGGCTGATTGCTCAGAAATAGTTGTCATTATGAGCTAAAAACCCCCAAAAACCCCACATTATTCTAAAACAGACCACAATTTGCTAACCTGTTGACAAACAGGGGTCATACTTGTAGTCGCTTCGTTCTCGCTTCGAAGGCGCTTCGAAGGCGCTTCGTATTTTTACGAACATGCAACGAATCAATTTCGAAGCCATCTTGAGTGAGGTGTAACCAAGGTGTATTTCCAGTAAGAATCGATTCTATTCTAATGTTCATAGTTTGGGTGCATATAGAAATGGTATCGATCAGGTACACTGTATGTTGTGATTATGGTCGATGCAAGGTTTGTGGTCGTATTTACTGAAAATCTGGCATGAATCGTCATGAGAGAATGTTTGTATCACATTCAAAAACAATCAATTAAATAGATTAATTTCTCCGGGTGCCGTTTGCCTTTCATCTAGTGGGCATAACAGTTGGAATTTTGGTCAAAGCCATGTGCCTTTATTTTTCAAGGCAGGGGTGGATCAGGGTAGCTCGATACGCAGGAGGGAACACCGTGGTTGACGAGTCCATTTTCCTGAATAGGGGAGATTACCGTTGCAACGAGAGCGGCTGCTATTTATGGTTGACAGGGGTGCTTATCATCGGAATTGCACAGCTTTCAAATATTAGTTGACCGGGCTGAATTTAAAGAGAAAGAATCAGAAAACTCCCCGATATCGGTTTCCCATATCTGAGCATGATCAATGAAGAGGCAAATGTGGCCCTAAGTTTGGGCAAAGCCCCCAAAGGCGTACCTGTTCTCTTTGCTGTTCCGGAAGGTGTTTTTTTTGCGTCGGATGATTCATGCAGCCAATTAGTAACAGTAAAGTGGGCTGAAGTCCTTGCGGGAGTGCTAAGGGAACGGGAAAATCAGACAGTAGCACCACTATTATTGTTGGTAATGTAACTTAAAGGCTGGAAATCAATATTAAAGATCTTTTGCTGAGAAGTTCATTGGGAGGAGGTCTGAAGCCTTTTCGAAAACAACTACGGGTCCAGTTTCGCCGCACATGATGATGCGGATTGGTTGTCCATGCAGCATTTCATATTCTGACAACACTTGCCGGCAAGAACCGCAGAGTGCAATTGGTTCTGAGATGAGTCTTGCTTTTGTTCTGGCCGTTACAGCAATAGCCTCGAAGGGAATCCCCGGATAACGGCTTGAAGCGAAGAACAAGGCTACACGCTCGGCGCAAAGTCCTGATGGATAGGCAGCATTTTCCTGATTATTCCCCTGTACAATGACCCCGTTTTTTAACCTTACGGCGGCACCGACACTAAATCCGCTGTATGGAGAATAGGCCAGCAGAGAGGCTTCACGCGCCTGTTGCAGCAGTAAGAAGTCGTTAGTATTTAACTCTGACGCCTCCTCGTACCGTTCAACGGGTATCTTAATCTCAAAATTTTTCATTACGGTTCGGTTATTTACTCCTTTTCTACGGGGTTAGTTGTGAATAGTTCCGGTTCGCCTGATTTTTCAGGTTTGCATCGGGATTATCTGCATTGAGAATCAGGAAAAAGGAAAGGAAGAAGCAAAAGAAGGTGACGCCAGCCTGAGTCTCAATAGTATCTTCGTTAAACATTGAAAATACGATAATGCAATAGCTGATCAGAACTCTGAAATCGAGCCAGCGCTTCCGGTAAACAATTATGAAAACGAGCGCCGATAAAAACCATACTAAGCCAATGATTCCTAATGCGGTAGTAATTGACAGGAATTGATTATGTGAACGCAGCCCCGTTCCGGTAAGTCCTGACTTATTTTGCCGGAGTTGCTCGGCAAAATCATTGGGAAGGTCGCCTGTTCCTGTCCCAAACCAAGGATTCTTTTTGATCAGTTGAATACTTGTCTTCCACAATTCTATTCGTTGCATGAGGCTGCTGCCCCGGGTATCCTTTTTCCAGATGTATTGATAATATCCCAAAGCAACTTTGTTGATGGCAGTTTTTAGCCTGTTGTCAGTAAGGTAGTCGTGGTTAGCCAGCCCGTCCTCTATATTCTTAATATCATCATTGGTCAGGGCAGCCACACCAGATGAATCCTTTCTTAAATCAAGCGAGGTGAGATACCTGATAAGTGTGTATTGAATAATTTGCCCGCTGGCATCGAGGCTGTCGAATTGGATATGACTTCGTTTGTTCCATTCTTTTTTCAATTCAGCTTCGCACTGGTAGAGGCCGCCATGGCGTCCATTTTCAATCCAATAGGAGGTGGTATCATGCCGGTAGAGATTTCCGGATGGCGTATATTTCTCGAGTTGATGGATGTCATATTCAGGAATCCGGGTGAAGTTGCTGAATGTGGTGACGATGTAATATATTCCAAAAAGGGCAGGGCTCATAATTGCAATCAGCACAACAATTTGTATTACCCATTTTACCCTTATAAGTCCAAGGTAAAACACGATTATAAATGCAGTTGCAAAGAAGATAATCAAGCTTGTTGCCGACTGTAAGACGAACAACATGTAGGTCAGCCATATTGCCCATAGGAAACCACCATATTTAACCGTTTTTTTTGATTCATTCCAGGCTTGATAATACATGAGGAAAGCTGCCAGACAGACCAGCAGGCTAAACCTTATATGTGAAATGAAGGGGGATAAGTCGCGGTAGTCTTCCACGCTGTTTGTTATAAACCTGAAGAAGCTGATTCCGGTGGCGACAGTAGTGGCAGCGGTAAAGATATAGATCAGCCCTCTGGTTTCTTCCTTCTTTAGTTTAGGGAAAGTGGCAAACATGAACGGGATAATCAGAAGCGGAAATTTTACCCTGAGGTCCTTGATGGCGTAGGTAAAATCGGTGGTATATATTAACCCGAGGAGATGCATCAGGTATATGGAGGTAAGGGCGAGGGCAACCCTGTCTTTGAAAAATAAACGAATTCTTGAACGATAATCCCCCATCAACAGCCAGGCAACCCCGAGCATCATCTGTGAGATGCTCATAGTAAATTTTGAGAGGGGTAACGAGGCAATCAGGATTGCCAAACCTCCCAGATAGAAATAGTTTGCTACTGCTGACCGGTTACCATTCATACGCATCAGTGTTTTTTATTGTGACAGGCTGGATACGTTCCGGCAAGGATTGAATCATACGCTGACTTGTCAGTCAAAACACGGATGGCAGCTGAAACAGCCTGGTTCGACCCGATCGCTGCTTCAATACGACCCCGTTGTCCGTAATATCGCGATACAATTTCAATCTTAAGCCAGTCCTTTACCAATTCTTTGTTTTTCCTTACTTCTGAAAGGGCGTTGGCCTTAAAATCTTCAACCATCCGGTTGTATGAAATTTGAAGCAATGAGTCAGTTCCATTGTTTGTGTAAACATCGGAGAAATCCTTGAAGTATTTTTGCAAGTCGGAGGTCATGGGATAATTATTTCTCTCCAGATAGCCATAGAATGATTCAAAGAGCTGATCGTTGGATATGAAATCAGCGGCTTTTGCTATGGTTTCGTGTTGAGAAGCGTAGATAGTACTAAAGTCGAACAGGTAAAGTCCGGTTATAATGGATGATAAACGCAGGTAAGCATTCGAAGTGTCAATCTTAATATCCGGTTCAATCCCTCCTGCATCCCTGACAAATCGTCCTCCTTTTGTTGTAAAGGATTTATGTAACTGATCGGGGATTGCCAGTCCTTTTCCTTCGCTGTCGCGATTCTGATAGTCGATGGCCTGAATGCATCTCCCGCTTGGGATGTAGTATTTTGCCACAGTGATTTTGACCTGAGCATTGTAAGGGAGCGGGACGATGTTTTGCACGAGTCCTTTTCCGTAAGTTTTATCGCCAATGATTACAGCACGATCAATATCCTGTAGTGCCCCGGCCACAATTTCCGATGCTGAAGCGCTTGTTCCGTTTACCAGTATTACCAGGGGAAGATTTGGAGCAACCGCCTCCAGCGTAGTTCCGTATTCCTGTGAGCGCGACTGAAACCTGCCTTTGGTGCTAACGATGTGCTGCCCTTTGCCAACAAATAAGTTACAGATGCCGACAGCTTCATTCAGGAGGCCACCACCGTTTCCACGAAGATCGATGATGAGTCCTGTCAGCGAGTCGCTTGCAAATAGTTTGTCGAAAGCATTTTTAACATCTCGTGTTGCTCCCTGGGTAAAACGTTCAAGGCTGATATAGCCTATGCCTGGTTTGATAACTGTGGAGAAGGGGATGTTGCCTAATTTGATAGTTTCACGTTTTAAAGCAAGCGATTTTACAAGATTTTTTCCGGGCGATAATACCTTGAATTGAATTTCAATGCCAGGCTGGCCTTTTATGATCAGGGCAATGTCGTTATCAGACTTACCAATGGCTGATTCCCCATTTACTTCCAATACGCGGTCTCCTGCTTTGATTCCGGCTTTTGCGGCTGGCGAATTGTCGTGAACTTCTGAAATAACAATGGTGTCTCCCTTGGTATGAGTAAGCACCCCGATGCCTCCGTATTCACCCGTAGTCATAAATCTAAACTCTTCGACATCGGCTTCAGAGATATAGTTGGTATATGGATCAAGCGATTCAAGCATGCCCTCGAGTGCCGTGCGGGTCAGCTTGCCGGGGAAAATTTCATCAACATAGTTAGTGTTGAGTTCTTTCATTAATGCCATAAAGATTTCGGTGTTTCGACCGATTTCAAAATTGTTGTTGTTCTGGGCAATGACTGATGTTGATGCAATCATTAGAAAGAACATATAAAAATAGCGTATACCTTTTCTCATACGTCTGATTTTCCTGATAATTTTTCTGCGTTAACCGGGTCAATCAATAACGGCTTATCGGTTGATTCGGTATGTGGTTTTGAAATCTTTTTCGTTGAACACGAAGTCTTGTTTTTCAACAATTGATTAACCGCGTTATCCTTCATGTGACTCAACATCGCCGCCATTCTGACATGCAGTTGGCTAAAGACCGGTGTTTCCTTGGCTGTATAGATTAATGCCAGCGCGAGGGAATAATCATCAATGCTGATGTTGTCAATAATCAGATGTTTGTTTAATCGAAAGCTTTCCCTGATAACGCGTTTAACCTTATTGCGTTGGTGGGCTTTCTTGAAATTTCTTTTTGGAACGCTGATCAATAGATGCACTGGTGCCTGGTTATCGGCAGGTAGCAGCATGACAATGACTCTAAATGGGAAATGGTAGAATCCAAGACCGGTTTCAAACAGATTTCTGATCACGGAGTGCCCCGATAATCGTTCGGCCTTTCTTAGTCCGTTGGTGGGTTTATTTATCAACAATAGTAAATCTGAGGAGTGAAAATAAAAGACACGGAACCGTCAGTGTATTTGCTTTCGGATTCCGTGCCTCAAAGATATTAAAAAGCCTTGTTTGTGTCAGGAGGATTGTGTGTTGTCCTTTACCCCGGCATCTGTGTTTTCAGTAATGCATTCTTCTTTTGGCGTGGATGAAGATGATTTTGCTGTAGAACGTTTTCGGGTTGGTGGGCTGCTCAGATAATCATCAATAGCCATTGTCATGGATGGATTGGTTGCTGTGGGGGCAAATACTTCGACTAAGAGTCCATCGGCAATTGCCTGCTTCTGTGTTGTAGCTCCAAAGGTTCCGATAACTGTCTTTCCCTGAGTAAATTTAGGGAAGTTTTTATATAGCGATTTTATTCCGACAGGGCTGAAGAATATCAACATATCGTAGTCCTTAATAGAGAGAAAGGATAGGTCGATAGCTACTGTTTTGTAAATCACCGCTTTAGAATAAGTGACATTCATGTCCTCCATTACCTGAGGAACGTCATTCTTTGCGATATCAGAACAGGGGATCAGGAACTTATCGGATTTATGTTTTTTAATTACGTCTCCCAGATCTGTCAGGGTTTGTTTGCCGAAGAAGATTTTCCTTTTACGGTACTGAATGTATTTTTGTAAGTAGTAGGCAGTGGATTCCGATATACAGAAATATTTCATCGTATCGGGCATCTCAACTCTGACCTCTTTCGATAACCTGAAAAAGTGATCTACAGCGTTGCGGCTTGTAAAGACAATAGCAGTATAGTCGAGAATGTTAATGCGTTGTTTTCTGAATTCTTTAGCCGTTATCCCTTCAATCCTAAAAAATTTATGGAAGTCAATGGTAACTCCATGTTTCTTAACGATTTGTGAGTAAGGTGATTTTTCCCCGTCAGTCGGCTCGGGTTGCGAAACTAGAATTCTTTTTACTTTCAATTTTTCCGAATTTTACGATTATTCAATGAGCCCGGGCTTCGTGAATGCTAAACCGGATCAAGCTTTGCGAGTGTTTTTATCAACAATAATACCGGCAAAATTTCAAGGCTGCAAAGATACAAAAAAATATATACTATAGCATACCATCTGATATGTAGTCCGTAAATGAAAACTTTGAAAATCCTTGTAAGGTATAATAAGCCTATTAGAAAAATACCGGTTAAAGATGCTGTCTCAACCCATCGTGCTGGCAGGTAAATGATCGCACATAAAAAAGGAATCATGACCAATCCAGCGGTAATAGACATTAAATGGTGATTGAGTTTATATTTGTAACTGAGGTCGTACTCTTTGAATAAATGCCCCCAAAATGTTGCAAGCCAAATGCGTACTATATATAATATTGCCAGTGTCCCAAAGATTAATGTATAAAGGAGAAATCCATTTGTAAAAGGTCGATCGGGCAGTGTAATGAAATGGTTGGCTAACAGGTAAATTGCAAGTGATGCCATCGCCAGATAATTTACCAGAAGATAAAAACGAAGGGTTGGTGTCAATATGTCATTATCTCTGATTATCAGGCTCATGTAGCGCGTAGAGAATGGTGATAGAAACAGGATTCTTAATTTGCGGGTGTAAATCATCCTGATCAGTGCCATCAGCGCCAGACTGAGAAACAGAACTATAAACATCCAGTCTGAGGCTGTTGAAGTGTGAGCCATTGGTTTCCCTTCCTGTTTTACCGGTAACTGATGACTGGTAAACAGACCCGTTCCGGAAGGCATTTGAGTGACCCTGATAGTGTCGGACGAAGGCTGGCTGCCGGAGAGCTGTATTGTGTTATTTACTTGATATACACTATGTGCTGTTGCCTGAGGATTGATCAGATCCGACAAATGTTGATAGGTGGTCTCCGTAGGCAGTAAGGGTTTCATAGCTCCGAAAATTGTTACAAAATTAGGCAATTTTAAACATATAAAAAAGACCCGCCAGTTTACCTGGCGGGTCTTTTAACTATATTGACAGCTTTGTTAGTTAAGCATTACGGGCATAACGAGCATCAGCAAATCTTCGTTGGCATTGTTTACCTCCATCGGGAGGATAAGACCGGCACGATTGGGGACAGACATTTCAAGCCTGATGTTTTCTGAATCAACGTTACTTAACATCTCAATCATGAACTTTGAGTTAAAACCGATCTCCATATCTTCACCATTGTATTCACAAGCTAGTTCTTCATCGGCATTATTTGAGAAGTCGATGTCTTCGGCCGAAAGCTGTAATTGCTGACCGGCAATCCTGAAGCGAATCTGATGGGTCGATTGATTGGCGTATAGCCCCATCCGTCGAAGAGCATTTAGCAGGGTTAACCTGTTTATAACAAGGGTGTTTGGATTATCACGAGGAATTACGGCTTCATAGTTGGGGTATTTACCTTCAATCAGGCGGCAAATGAGGGTGAAATTGCCAAACCGGTAAACGGCGTTGGTGTTGTTGTATTCAATCAGAACTGGCTCGTCAATATGGCCAAGAGTGCTTTTGAGCGTGTTAAGCGGTTTACGCGGCATGATAAACGAAATGGTTTCTTCGGAGACCGCATCCTTACGACGGTAACGTACCAGTTTGTGGGCATCAGTGGCAACAAATGTCATTTCTTCAGGAGTGAATTGCATAAAGATACCTGCCATAACAGGACGAAGTTCGTCGTTTCCTGTAGCAAAAATAGTCTTGTTGATGCCGTTGATCAGAATATCCGGATCTATACTGAGGCTAATAGCGTCTTCGAGTTGAGGAGGACATGGAAATTCGATCGCCTGATGGCCTGAAAGTTTGAAATCGGCTTTGCCAGCGGAGATTTCAATTAGCAGGGAAGCTATGTCAATTTGAAAGGTAACGGGCAGATCAGGAAAAGTCTTAAGAGTATCGATCAGAATCTTGGCTGGTATGGCAATTGAGTCAGGGTCTTCCAATTTGAGGGGATCAATCCGTACCGTCATGGTTGTCTCGGTATCAGATGCTGTTATCTCAAGTTGATTGTTAACTACCTTGAACAGGAAGTCGTCAAGAATTGGCAGGGTGTTGCTTGAATTGAGGACACCACTTAGTGCCTGAAGGCTTTTCAACAGCGTGGTACTCGATACGATGAATTTCATATTCTATGATTTAAATGTTCGGCGATATTATTCTACAAGGCTGAGTATTTATTCGACCGCAGGTGTAGTTGCCTGACAGGTAATTGGCTGTCAGTGTTAACCATTTAAACGCAAATGTAAGCATTTCGATTTAATTGCGACATTTTTTTTCTTCACTGATTTTGCCTTCTGATGGTTGTAGGGAGGTCTGCTTTGTTTTTTCGGCAGAAGATAGGCTGAACCGGTTTTCTTCTCCTTTCATAAGTCGCTTTATGTTCTTCAGGTGGGTTACAGGAATTGCTATGCCCACCAGAATGCTCAGAATGACCAGTGGAGTTGTCGGCGCAGGGCCGGGGAGGAGGAAAATAACAAGAAAGGGGAATAGAATTGCTCCGGTGATTGATCCAAGCGAAACATACCGGAATATCCAAAGGATGATAATGAACCAGAGGATGACAATAAGCGCAGCAGTCGGGAAAAGTGCAAGTGCTACCCCCAGTAAGGTAGCAACCCCTTTCCCTCCCCTGAAGGAAGTATAGAGTGGGAAAACATGCCCCATCACGACAGCGAAGGCATATAGCAGTCTGATGTATGAGGCTGAAGGTTCCGTCAGTGTTGATGCAAATAACCCGAATAGCCATACAGCAAGCCATCCTTTGAACACATCCAGCAGTAGGATGATCACACCAACTTTTGGTCCCAGAACTCTGATAGTGTTTGTCGCACCTGCATTTCCACTCCCGTACTGCCTTACATCGATGTTGAAAAACCATTTACCGATCAAGACGGCTGATGAAAATGAACCGATCAGGTATGCTACTATTATCCCGCTAATTATCAATATCCAATCCATGCCAGCTTCTGTTTTAGAAAAACTAAAAACGGCGACAAACCTACAAAAAAAAGTAGTATGCCGCCGTTATTAATTAAGCTAAATCCTATAACGATTTGGCGTCCATTTCACTCTTAAATTTGAGCGCTTCGTTCACCGGCGCCGACGACATTTTAAAAGCTTTCCATTTGCTGTCGGGATTTTCCTTATCTGATTTTTTATTGAAGGCATCTGCTTCTTCGCTGATTTTAGTATTGAAGGCAATATTTGTCGATGCCCAAGTCATGACACTTCCCCTTCCGAATTCGAAGTAGTAATAGTTGGTCTCACCAAGCCAGAACAATACTTTCATATTGTCTTCATTCTGGTTGACCCTTTTCATGATTTGAGCATATACTCTTACAATTTTGTTGATGGGTTTCCCTTCAAGAACGATTAGCCCAACCGGGCCTATTGAATTGAACGACATGGTGTTTGATTCCCATTTAAAGTCGAATCCTGTCATCAGTGTGGCTGTTTTTATCGCGTCATTCACCTTTTTATCCTTAAACTGAAGCTCAGTTCTGAGGTTTTCAGCTGTTTTGGAGCCAAGAAGGTCAGCTAAGGGTTTCTGATACATATCATTGGTTATGGAAGCCTGCGGAAGTTGGGCTTCTTCAAAGGCCTTGATCAGAATCTCTGATGCGGCCTTTATAAGTGGGTGATCGAGTAGCATAAGTCCTTTAATTCCTTGTGACCCTTCTTTCAGACCTACATTGAATTCGCCTGCCAGTTTTACACTGAAAGTTGGTACAAATTGATAGTTCAGGTCAATTTTTCCAATCCCTTTAACCGTGCAGGTAGCTGAATCGAGTTGTAGAATGTTACCTGGCAGTGAGCGATTTTTCAATACTGGTGCAGGTGCAATGACGTACGCCCCATCAGTGTAGATTAAGCCGCCTTTGGCAGCCAGCACCGGAATATCGGCAGAAGCTGCCGGCTGTAAGAAGGCCGGGTAAAATCTTCCGGCAGTCTTTGGCATCATGATGGCTGCTTTTACCTTATCGCCACCGCCGCTGATAATGGGTTCCCTTATACTTATAGTCACTCCTTTCGGATCAGCCATCGTATCGCTCATAATCCAGATGTCCTTCATCCCTTCACAGTGTTTTGCCAAAGGAAGTGAGGCCTGACCTGAGAACCGCAGGAAGGGTTGTGAAGCATCGAGTAAAACATCTCCCTTGAAATTGAAAGCCCTGCTGAGGGTGAAGGCTGTGGTATCACCAACGCGCGCTAGCCCGGTTGTCACAAGACGTGATGAATCGGTCTCAATTTTCTTTATCAGGATTTCTTTCTTCAGTTTCTTTCCGTCCGTATAGAGATAATAGCCTGATCCGGTCAGTAGTTTTTTTGATTTGATATCGGCCTTTACCCTGGTTATCAAATAATGCAGGGTGTCATGCCGCGTTATGAGCGTGGCATCAATAAATGGCTGCATCTTTGCGCCCGATTCGATCTTAACCTTTCCATCGGGAATAAGTAGTGCTGCATCGGCAACTCTAATGTAGCGAACATCGCTTATGTTGATGATGTTCTGTTCTAAGTCAAAGTTGGCAGCAAATCCCATAAAGCTCAGTTTATGTTGCATCGGATGGGTAGAGGTAAATACCGGACCATTAAATTCGCCGGCATCATCACCATCGATGATCTGTCTTGGTGTTAGGGTCTTTAATTTGTTATTTAGGGCATCATAGCCCTTTGATGTCAGATCCAAACGGGTTTGATTCATATCCCAGGTAAAGTCGGGGATGGTGGAGGTATATTGGTTGAAAGGAAATTTAATGACTGAACCTGCCATGTTGGAGTTGAAAGTTCCATATCGTTTTTGAAAATCGAAGTGAGATTTATAGTTATCCGCTACAAAAGTGAGGGCCTTCCCATCTTTGGTTTTTAATCGGAAGTCAGATGTGTCGGCTGTAAATTCGTGATGTTTGAAGTTATAGCTGAATGACTCCATTTCTGCGCGGTCAAAAGCGGAGAGACCTTCTCCACGCATTCCCTTCGGCCCGAATTTAACTTTGCCTGTAAGTACCAGTTGATTATCGAACAGGTCAATTGGATTCCAGATACTCGCTACTTCCAATACATCACTCCATGGCAACCATTTTTGTTTTACATTTTTTCCTGATGTTCTGGGGTATTGGATGCCGGTTGCAACTGCCGGCACATCGAAGGTCAACGCCTGGCCACTCATGTATTCCGGAAAAAAGATGAAATCAGTTGTGTCGCTGATCTGGGTAGTATCGGTTATTGAAACACTATTGAGATAGTTCAGCCGGCCATCACCCCGCAGGCCGCTATTGCTTAAATCGATCTTTCCGGTGAGGGTCCCTTTCGAGGTTTTCCCGTCCAGATAGGTCATTAAGCCCTGAGTTGGTGTTTTCATCGAGAAACCAAGAGAATAATCGGGTCTCACTTTCAAAGGGTTTCTTAAAACAGGAAAAATTCCGCTGGTTGTGAGGAATCCCTTGAAAACCACGGAATCCTTTACAATCGAATTAAGATTTCTGATCTTGAAGGGGAAGACTGTGTAGTAAAATTTTTCACGTTTGTACTCTTTTCCAAATCGTCCCTTTTGATAGTACACATAACTGAGTGAAGTGTCGGTGGCAAACATAGGAAACCCTTTGACCTTTGTGTTCTCTCCTGATTTATTGTCCTTTTGGTCAATTTGCATCACCCCAGTCAGCTTTTCTACTACAGAATTAATGCGGCCTGCCATCATGTTGCCATACGGGTCAACAACCTTTGGGTCGAGAACCCACATTTGTAATGAGTCGATTGCAGGGGCATCGATGTTAAACGCCTGATAGGCGAAACGGCTTGTGTCGGCGACATAAAACCTGAAAAGGCCTCCATAGAAGGCACCAGTGAATAGCATATCACGATCCTTCTGGAGTGTAATTGTCCTGGAAGCCGGAAACATGGCTACCCTTTTGCTATAGCTCAATACGACAGTGTCGGCTGCATAAATGCGCATTGTCATCTTTTTTACATCAAGGGAAGCATTGGTTGATGCATCCCGGGAATAGATGCTGATTTGATCGTAGTCGCGTTTGTTGGACGAAGCTTCAATGTAATGCTGTAATTTCGGTTGTGCTGTAACCCTGTCGTTCAGAAACTGATAGTTCAGAAAGCCAGCCGAGGCCAGTCTGATGGCAAACATCCTCGCCTGTTCTGTTGTCATGTTCATGAAGTTAGCCAGTTCATGAACTGAAAAACTTTCATTTTTATTTTGCTCAACAAGCCTGTAAACGATGTTGAGCGGGTTCACCTGATCGTATCCTTGAATCTGACTATAGAGTTGCGGGGAGAAGTTGTCTGCAGAGGTGAAGTTAGCATCATTCTCTTTAACGAGGCCTGTCCCTTTTTTGACAACAAAACTGCCGTTCTGCATATTCCAGATGATAGCGGGGGCTTCCATCTCAATCTGGTGATAAGAGTTAAAGAAGGGCGATTTTGACAGGAGGTTTCTCCCTTGACTTAATGTCAATGTCTTGGCCTGAATATCGTATGAAACGACTATGCTCGGGTGGTAAATTGAATCGTTTCCGAAATAAAGTGTTGCAACACCCTCAATTGTGGTGATGTATCGTGTTGAAAGCACAAAATCATTTGATTTAATAACGGCTTTTCCTTTCGGTGAGCCATCTATTTCAAAACGGGCGGGCTGAGTCTTGTCACCTGCCAAAACCATCTTCTTCCCTTCGATGCCTATCCCTCCGTAGTAATCTACTCCTGGAACAAAGTTCTCAAATTTTACATTCTTGCTGTAGGAATAAAATTTTGGATTCTCCTGCATTCTGGTATCTCTGTAGTTGTCTTCAAATCGTCCCATGAAGGTCTCTTTGATAAGGATGTGGTGAAACAAGGCAGAATCTGCTTGAAATTGTGTCGTCAGTAAAGGGATGTTGTATGATGATAACTCAGCATAGACGGAATCGGGGTCTAACCCAACCCGTTTCCAATTTACCTTACCTTCCTTACCGACCCATTTTTTTTCCAGGGGAAACCATTTGCCGGTTGTCTGGCTGATTTGGTCACCTACACCATTGATGGCACATCTGAGGTCTGTGATGTCGAAAAAGAAGTAGGGTAAGGAGTCAGCCGGAATGTTGAATTTTTCGGTTGTGACACTCCAAACCACGTCTCGGTTGATATTGATTACATTCTGTTCCAGAAATGTTTGGGTGGCTTCAAGAAACTGTTGCATTGGCTGTATTCTGGGTTCTTTAGCCAACCGGGATACGCTGCCGAACCAATGGGTCAGTTGATCACGTGACTTTTTTTGTTTGGCAAATTCAAAGGCTACATCCAAAAAATACTTCAATTCGGGATGGGGTTGTAATCTTTTTTTCACCAATTGGCCCAAAAGCGAAGCCATGGCTTCTTTCTCCGAGGTACTCAGAAGTCCGCTTGCAAAGTCCTTCTTTATTTCGGTCGCATAGTCGACCCCATTAAATTTGTATTTAGTCTGTTTGTTGTTGATTTCTATCGGACTGAACAATCTGTCCAGCTCTGCGGGAAACGCTTCAGCGGTCAGGGTGGTTCTTGTTTGGGAGAAAATGCTACTACTGCCCAGGAGGATAAAGAAGAAGATAAGAAAAAGGTTTTTCTTCATGGTTGTAAGCTTTTTTGAAGCCTTAAAAGTAAAGGTTTTTTTGGGTTCAGCCGCTCGTGATGTCCGGGTTGGGTCGTCAAGAAGAGGTAATCATCCGGAATGAAAATAAAAAACCTGAAATCCATTTGTGTGTCACAACTGGATTTCAGGCCCGGGTTGGAAGAAATCTCTGATCATTCTTTACAGAATCTTACAGCTACCCATTTGTTTTTTTCTCTGATCTCAGTGTTTGACCAACCGAGACCGGAAGCTTTAGCTTCAACCATCTGCAGGTCCTCAAAGTAAAAGCCACTCATGAAGATACTTCCTCCTTTTTTTAGGACTTGGTTGTAACGGTCCATGTCGGCCAACAGAATGTTACGGTTGATGTTAGCATAGACTGTGTCAAAAGGATCTAGTCCGTCAAGAATCATGGCGTCACCATGTCTTACTGTTGTATTGAGTGTGTTGTTTTGGGCTACGTTTTCAAGAGCATTGTGGAATGCCCATTCGTCGTTATCAATAGCCTCAATTTCAGTTGCTCCAAGTTTTTGTGCCAGAATGGCGAGTATTCCTGTGCCACTGCCCATGTCCAGTAAACGATGACCTACAGGTGGCATATCGAGCAGGTATCCAATCATCAGGGCCGTTGTTTCATGGTGAGCTGTCCCAAACGACATTTTGGGTTCAATCACTAATTCATACTCTATATCTGGCCGTGACAAATGAAATGGTGCCCTGATGTGGCATCTGCCTGCTATGATAACTGGTTCAAAGTTGCTTTCCCAGACGGCATTCCAGTTTTGCTCTGCTACTTCCTCGGTTTTATAGCGTACCTTGAATGACAGGTTATTCAAGGTCTCGTCGAGCAATTCCTGATTGACGTTTTTGCTTGGGATATAGGCCAGCAGTGCTTCTTCTGTTTCTTCAAAGCTGTCAAAACCGATCTCCCCCAGCAATGCCATCAGTATTTCGTACTCATTGTTTGAATTGTTCGCTTGCAGTGTAAATCGGGTATATTGCATGAACGTGTGGTGTTAAAATGAACGAGCAATCTGAACAAAATCTTTCGCTTTCAGAGATGCACCACCAATAAGACCTCCATCAACATCAGGCTGACTGAAGAGCACAGTGGCATTGTCGGCATTACAGCTTCCTCCATAAAGGATAGTTGTGTCTTCGGCCAACTCTGCGCCATATTTTTCCTTTATCAGTCCCCTGATGTAGGCATGCATTTCCTGAGCCTGGGCAGGGCTGGCCACAACGCCTGTTCCGATAGCCCAAATGGGTTCGTATGCAATCACCACATTATAAAACTGTTCGGGCGAAAGATGGAACAGTCCTTTTTCGATCTGAGTCCTTACAGTATCAAAATGGATTTTGGCTTCCCGTTCCGACAGCACCTCGCCGCAACAAAAGATGGGCTCTATTTCATTTGCCAGAGCCAGATTAATTTTGGTTGCCAATACCTCATCCGTTTCAGCGAAGTATTTTCTCCTTTCAGAATGCCCGATGATACAGTACTCCACCTCTATCGAGTTTAGCATCTGGGCAGAAACTTCACCTGTATAGGCACCGGCATCATACTCACTTACATTCTGTGCCCCAATATGAAATTCTGATTCAGAAGCAATGTCAGTGGCCATTTCCAGAAACAGAAAGGGTGGGCAGATGATCATCTCTATATCCTCGTCAAGCGGTTGAGCATCTATTATATCTGCTATTTCACTGATGAGTTCTTCTGCCTCATCAAATCGCTTGTTCATTTTCCAGTTTCCGGCTACTATTTTTCTTCTCATGATACTTAATAATTAATTAATTCTCAGGGTATAAATGTTTATTAATCGATTTGTTTGCCAAACCCAGGGAACCTGGCCTTTAATGACTCCACATCGGGAGTATCACGCCAGTTCCATTTATCAATTACAACGCCATTCTTCATTAACATCACTCCCGGATTGGCTCTCACCATTGTTTTGAGCACAATATCGTCAGCATTTAAAACTTCAACATGATTTTTGTATGCACTGGCTATGATTCCCATTTCCTCCGGAAGTGCAGCGGTTAGCAATACAGGTGTATGCCCTTCCTTGTAGAGGTAATCAACTAACGGAGCCAATTGTTCGGCCACTCGGGAAGGCGCCGTCTGCGGATCATACATTGTGATGATGAGTTGATAATCTGTATTCCTAATGTAGGCATCGGTGACATCGGTTCCTGTACTATCAAGAATTTGCAACTCATGACGTAAACCGGCTGAAGGATCGTCAATACGTTGGTTTACAAAACTCCATTGCGACATCCATACACTATCGTTGTATGGAAAATTGTGGCTTTCGTATTCCTTTGTTTCTCCTGTTACATTGTTCTTATAAGTCACATAGTATTTTGCCTGAACTTCTGTGGTTGGATACATGTTCTTGCCAACTTTCCAGGGCATGAAGTCAAGTAATGGTAAATGCCGGTAAGAAAAAACTGAAAAAGCTGCAAACGCAAGAAATCCTGCCATGAGAAGAATCCACTGGGAACCCGCGTTAATAGTGGGTTTCTCATACTTGCGGGTTGCAATAAGACCAACTACAAATATCATCAGGATAAGGTTTTTGTAGAAGGTTTGCCAGTTGGTAAGAATGATGGCATCGCCGAAGCACCCGCAATCCGGAACAGGGTTGTAAAGCGCATCAAAGAAGGTAAGGAAGGTGAAGAACACCATCATGGCAGTCACAAGCCATCTCGTGAGGGCGGGGCGTAAATTGAGTAGTAGTGCAAAGCCAAGTGTGAACTCGAATGCGCAAAGAATGATTGTCATGGAGAGCACCAGGGGCATCGCCCAGGTCATATCGTATGCGATGAGGTAGTCTTCCAGTTTAAAGGTGAATCCCAGTGGATCCTGACCCTTGACAAAGCCGGAAAAAACAAACGTGCCGCCAATAATGATACGGCTGATTATTCGTATGTATTTCATGAGTTCTCGGGTGTCTGGCCTTTTTCAGATTTTTCAAGCATTAATTTTATAAGTGCAAACACGGCATAGTTGACGATATCGGCATAATTGGCATCGATACCTTCTGAGGCGAGCAATTTTCCCTGATTGTCTTCTATTTGCTTAATACGCAATATCTTCATTAGGATGATATCTGTGATTGAGCTTATTCGCATGTTACGCCAGGCCTCTCCGTAGTCATGGTTTTTTCGCAACATGAGTGCCTTGGTTTCTGACAGATGATGGTCATACAGTTCAATGGCTTTTGTCTGGGTGATGTCAGGATGGTTTACAACACCCAGTTGTAATTGTATCAGGGCGATGATCGAATAGTTGACCATTCCTATAAATTCTGCATCAATGCCTTCGTTTACCTTGCGTTCCTCTTTCATGTCAAGGCTGCGAATTCTTTCGCCCTTGATATAAATCTGGTCAGTCAGGGATGGAATACGGAGAATTCTCCATGCCGGGCCATAGTCTTTTATCTTGGAAACGAAAAGGTTGCGACAGGTTAAGGTAATTTGATCAAATTGTTTGGATGTATCTTTGAGCATAAGAATTGTAATTTCGCAGTTGGTCTACGCATTGAAGCGCTGCCAGATGTCAAAAATACTATTTAAAAAGAAATGATGCACCATCCAATTGTTTTTTGCCCACAGAAGCCTGTTGTTATGGGTATTCTGAATGTTACTACAGATTCTTTCTATGATGGGGGTCGTCATTTTAACGAGAAGGAATGGCTTTCCCATGCAGAACAACTAGTTACGGAAGGAGCGTCTGTCATTGATGTTGGCGCTATGTCGACGCGCCCCGGGGCAACAGGTGTAAGTGCGGAAGTTGAAATTGCACGCATTGTCCCTGTAGTAAAACGTCTTGTACGTGAATATCCAACTGTCAGTATCTCTGTCGATACCTGGCGTGCTTCAGTGGCAGAAGCTGCCATTGTAGCCGGAGCAGGAATGATTAACGATATTTCGGGCGGTACCTTTGATCAGATGATGTTCCCGCTTATCAGAAAGCATGGCGTCGATTATGTTTTGATGCATACCAAAGGGACCCCGCAGACAATGCAACTGAATCCGCAATACGAGGATGTTACAGATGAAGTTCGCCGGTTTCTTTTTACCAGGGCAACTATGCTTGCAGAAGGTTTCGGTGGACAAATAATCCTTGATCCCGGATTTGGATTTGGGAAAACCCTTGCCCACAACTACGAACTAATGCGCAGACTTAAGGAGATTACTACAGGTGAATGGCCAGTACTTGTTGGAATTTCTAGAAAATCAATGATTTATAAATTGCTGGAAACCGATCCTGAGGCTGCCCTGAATGGCACAACTGCTCTGAATCTGTTTTCATTGCTTCAGGGTGCATCAATTCTTCGAGTCCACGATGTGAAAGATGCGATGGAGGTATTGAAAATATTTGGCCAATTATCTCCCGGTGTGAAATAGTCGTACCTTTGAGCCAAGTTATAGTAAATTCTTCTATTCGTGTTACTTCAGGTTTTTCTTTCCGGCTTTCTGGAATTCAGGCTGATTGATGCAATCGACATTATCCTGGTAGCCTTCTTATTGTATGAGTTGTTTAATCTCCTGAAGGGGACTAGTGCCATGAGTATATTCATTGGCATTGTTGCAGTTATCATTCTTTGGAAAGTAGTCACTGTGCTTGAAATGGCACTCCTGAGTGAAATCCTTGGCGCTTTTATCAGCGTTGGATTTATTGCACTGATTGTGGTTTTTCAGCCCGAGATCAGACAGTTTTTGCTCCTTCTTGGTAACTCGTCATTTCTCAATAACCAACGTCGCCGATTCTTGTTCTGGAAGTTAAAACAAATTAACGATCGGCTGGATGTTGATCCAATCACCCATGCCTGTCAAAAAATGGCTAACGCTAAAACAGGGGCACTGATCGTTCTGTCCAAGACCAACGAATTACGTCAATTTTCTGATACCGGCGATGAAATAGATGCCCTTATAACGGATCAACTGCTTGAAAGTATTTTTTTTAAAAACAGTCCACTGCATGATGGCGCTGTGATTATTCGCAATAATCGCATTCAGGCTGCGCGCTGTATTCTGCCAGTTTCGTCAAATATGCGTATCGATGTCGCATTGGGACTCAGACACAGGGCGGCTATTGGCGTCACTGAGCGTACAGATGCCGTCTCGGTGATTGTTTCTGAAGAAACTGGTGAGATTAGTTATGCCAAATCCGGTATCATCGTGACGCATGTGAAGCCAGCTCAGTTGAAGAATTTTCTGGATAAAGAGTTCAATTCTGAATAAGGCCGGGTGCCTTGTCTTCAAAAATGAGGTTTTTTAGCATTACAGTTTTATAGACCCGTTGTCGCTTTATTGACAAGCATTACAAGAGTTTCCTCCCTATCTGGCAAAAAGAAATCTTTCTAATTCCGATTTTTTCTGATAGGAATCGATAGGATAATGCTGAAAAGGAATTTTTGCTTGTATTCCTTCGGTTAGGTGGTATTGACTCAGATATGGGCAATGCCGATAGTCTGTGGCTAAAGCCAGAATTTCTTAAATCTACTTGAGCAAAAGCTACCGGGTAGCTTTAGTTGACGTGGAGTCTTCCGTTGCCCGTTGTTGCAGGATTTGCATTATTTCGGTATCTGATTTTCCGCAGAAAAGAAGTGCTTGGGTTGCGTCATCTGCCAATTCATGGTCGGGATACAGCCGCAGAAATTGCCTGTAAAACTCTGATGCCTGCATTGGATCCTGAATATACTGATCGTACACGAAGGCCTTCATGAATAGCGCCTGCGGTAGTTTTGCGTATGATTTATGTTCTGTCAGGATTCGGTCGTAAAGTCCAATGGTTGTCTTGTAGTCACGCAGGAAGATGGACAGATCGGCTGCCCTGAAAATGTATTCGGGAGAGATTGAGTCATTGGGATATTTATCTGCAAATTCGAGGTAAAGTGCCTGCATGGCTTTCACTTTATCGGCAGGTGGCATCGCGGTAGAGTCGGCACTAAGAGCTTTTTCATTATCTTCGATTTTGCTTATCATCGATCCGTGATAGTCACAGGATGCCAGTATCATCGCGAGTGCCAGAATTGCAACGGGGAAAAGCTTTTTCATTTTCTATCTTATTTACGAGGTGTAATTTGTAACTATTTGCGCTTCTTGTTGATGGGGAATATCATCCGGTAGTCGATCTTGATGTTTCCATGGCTGATGTCGCTCAGTTTGCGGCGTAGCATGGTTTTTCGAAGTGTGCTCAGAAGATCGGTAAATAATATTCCTTCCAGATGGTCGTATTCGTGCTGAATTACCCGGGCATTAGCTCCTTCGAACCATTCATCATGTGGCTGAAATTGTTCATCGAGGTACTGAATGTGAACCCGTGGTTTGCGCTCAACTGATTCGTGAATTTCGGGAATGCTTAGACAACCTTCGCTGTAGCCCCATGGTTCACCTTCTTCTTCAATAATACGGGCATTGATAAAGCATTGTCTGAAATTTTTTGCCTCGGGATATTTTTCGGAAAGGGGATTACCATCTATGACGAAAATTCTGATGGAACGATTCACCTGAGGTGCGGCTAAACCAACGCCGTCGGTGGCATACATGGTTTCCCATAAATCGGTGATGAATTGACCAATACCTGCTTCCCCGGGTGTGATGTCGATGGCCTTTTTTCTTAGAATTGGATGTCCATAGGCCACAATAGGTAATATCATGGTTTATATGTTTTTAAATTGATTTGATTCCATGAAGGACTGAAGCAGAATGACTGCACTGATTCGGTCAACCAGGGCCTTATCCTGCCGGTCTTTCTTTTTTAGTCCTGCCTCGAGCATTGTGCGATGAGCCAGAACTGATGTAAAACGCTCATCATACCGGTAAACCGGTGTCTGGGGAAATACTTTACGCAACCGGTTAACGAATGGCTCTATAAACCGTGAAGCATCTGATGGCAGGTTGTTCATTGTACGGGGTTCTCCCACAACGATGCCATCGACCTTCTCATTGTTTAGGTATTGGGTCAGCCAGTCAAACAACTCGCTCACGTGAACTGTAGTCAATGCATTAGCTGATATCTGCAGTTCATCGGTGGCGGCTAATCCAACCCTTTTTTGACCGTAGTCGATAGCGAGTATTCGTCCCATATTGGGCGCAAAGGTATGAAAAGATGGGGGATTACACGATCGGGTGAAGAAGAAATAAGATCCTTTGTGAGAGGCTAAATGAAAGAGCTGCCTGATTTGAAATTAGGTGGAGCGGGCTAAATAGTATCCCCGGTATAATAGAAGAATAAAAAAACCGGCTGAAGGCCGGTTTTTAGTTCTTTTGCGTAGGCTGAATCAAACGCGTTTTTCTTTAATACGGGCTTTCTTACCACGCAATCCACGCAGGTAGAAAATTCTGGCTCTACGAACTACACCCCGCTTGTTCACTTCTATCGTATCGATGAAAGGTGAAACTATCGGGAAGATACGCTCAACGCCAATGTTATTCGAAATCTTTCTGACAGTGAAGGTTGCGGTGGCGCCGGCACCTTTGCGCTGAATCACCACACCAGAGTAACTCTGGATACGCTCCTTGTTACCTTCCTTGATTTTGTAATTAACTGTAATGGTGTCACCAGCTTTAAAATCAGGGAATTCCCTGCGCTCTATCTGCGACTCAACAATTTTAACTAATTCCGGCTTATTCATTGTATTGAAACTTTTAACGATTCTTCAAAAAGGAGTGCAAATGTACAAAGTTTTTTATTCCAATCATAACTTCAGGCAACTAATTTTTATCAACTTCTTGGAGTCATATGTAAGCATTTGTTTTTCAGTTCTTAAATCAAAAGTATAAGGGATGAAAAACTATATGGCCGCCTGTGTTGATCTCGAGTGCAGGGGCTGGGATCTTCAGGAACCCTATCGTATTGAACAACAGCTTTAACCATTTGGCTTTTACTGGTATTCGGGTCAGGTCGACATCGAAGGTCAGGTAAAACTGCCGCGTACGGTCAAAATGTGGAATTGGCTTCCCTTCATACGAGGTTGAATTTTCAACAGCACCTGTCATCCCTTCTGCCCCGTATCCTACTGCAATATTTATCCAACGCGGAATCCAGCTTCGTCCTGCACCGAAGGCATAAAGGTTGCCCGATGCCCAAAGCGTGGTTCCATTGTAGTCCTTGACCATTTGCTGAAAGGTATTACGTCCGAGTATGTCTGGCCGATAATCGGCATATTTGGTGGGATGCCATGAATATTTAAGGGTGATGCGCTGATCCTTCCAAAGCAGTTCCTGCCCGATAAATAATATTGCCCCGAAGGTGTTGGCTGTCAGATCACCGGCTGAGGCACCCCATTCGGACGAGAAACCATCCAGTATTTCGATTGTGGTCATGTAGGTGAATCCGGCAATCCCACCATACCAAACTGAATTCCGGTGGCTCATGCCGGCCCATTCAACTGAATAGGACGTTAAACGGCTGATGTAATACGAGGTGACGAAGTGCCCGGCCTTGTCAATCTGTAACCACTCATCGTTGTCGTTAAAGAAATGGAAGTGGGATTGTGGATAGTCTTTGTACCACATCGACCAAAGCCCTGCCAGCGATACTGCATAGAGACTTGCTTCTGCTGTTACCACTGCCGGTAAATAGCGACGCTGTTTGACATAGCAACTGGTATCAGGTGCTGACGAAACACTGTCATTAACCTTTTGAAAGATCGTATCCGGTTCCGAAACATGCCCCTGTATCGAAGTGACACCAAGTATCAGAATGGCTGTTGCGAATATGCGAAAAAGGTTATCAGACATAAGTTTTGTCATTATCTCAGGTGAACTGCGATAACAGGTTCCTGGCTTCTGCTGTCTTCTCAGCGAGCAGAGCCGGGGTATCGGCCTCCAGAATCAGGCGGAGTAATGGCTCGGTGTTGGATTGACGCACATTAAACCACCAATGTGCAAATTCAATACGGTAACCATCAAAATCCATAAAAGCCACCGGGGGGGCTTGCTTTGTAAAATGCTCGCGCATCAGATTCATGGCTTCCTGCTTCTTTTCAATTCTGAAATTGATTTCCCCTGAATTGGAATAGGTGTCTATTCGGCTGATTACATCTGACACCTTTAGCCCTTCACATTTGAACCGTTTAACCAGTTTTAAAATAAGAAGGCAGGCCATCAGCGCGGAATCCGAATAGTTAAAGTCGCGGAAGTAATAATGGCCGGCCAGTTCTCCTCCAAAAATACCGTCGGTTTCCCGAAGTTTTAAGGCGGCATAAGCCCTGCCGACTCGCCAGATGTTTACCGTAGCACCCATTTTCTGTAAATATTCGGTTACCCCTTTTGAGGTGCGGATGTCCTGTAGTACGCTTCCTTTCAGCTTTTTTTCTTCAAGGAAGTAATGGCCTAGCAATCCAATCATAAGGTCGGGACGGATAAAACACCCCTGCTCATCGGTAAACATCACTCTATCGGCATCGCCATCGAAGATGACTCCTATGTCTGATCCGTTAGCTTTAACAGCTTCACTAAGTTCGACAACGTTTGCGGGTTCAAGGGGGTTGGGTTCATGAGCAGGGAACCGGCCATCGGGTATTTCGTTGAGGTATACTGGCTCTTCACCCAGCAGTTCTTTGATGTATAACCCCGCCATTCCGTTTGAAATATCGATGGTAAGTTTTAGTCCGCTGAGATCACTCAAAAATTGTTTCTGAAAAGTAAGGTAGGCATCGTGACGGTCGAAATCAATTACTGAACCATGGTGGATGGCTTTCGCCGGTAACGCTTTTGCAATGGCCTGCTCGAGCATGTCGAGCCCTGTGTCATAACCTACAGGAAGGGCTCCGGTACGCGACACTTTCATCCCGTTGTGTTCTGGCGGATTGTGAGAGGCCGTGATCATGACGGACAAATCGAATATGTATTCAGCAGTGGCCCAGTATATAAATGGCGTCGTACAGAGTCCTGAGTTGTATACATCTGCGCCGGCTTCAGTGATCCCTGCCGTTAGACGATCGTACATTTCGGGTGATGAAAGGCGGCAATCACGGCCGATTAAAACTTTGGTAACACCAAAGAGGGACGGTATACAGCGCCCAATACGGTATACATCTTCACCTGTGAAGTCTTTGCCGTATACGCCCCGGATATCGTAGGCTTTAAAAGCTGACATAGGTTTATGTGCGTTTTGAAGACCCAAGGGTCATTTTTAGATGGCAAAGGTAGTGATTAGGTCGTTGACGAGGACTTCACTCTTTGTTCATTTTTAACCTTGGCTGAAGATCATTGCTGCTTCATTTCTTCATGAGATTAAAAACTGCAGGATTCTCGATTTGCAAATTCCTTTGGCTTTTCATCCCCATGCGATACAGACCGGGTTACAGTATTGTATTGGACTTCGTTTGATTGCTGCCACGTGTTATTTTATGCCCAGCGCATTAAGCGCACGCTGATACCGCCTTGCATTAGTCATGTGGGTGTTGTAGTCCCTTGCAAACTCATGATAACCCGAAAGGTCATCTCTGGCACAGAAATAATAATAGCCATGATCCTCATAATTAAGCACGGCCTCAACCGATGCAATGGAGGGGAAGCAAATGGGGCCGGGGGGTAATCCCTGATATTTGTATGTGTTGTATGGTGAATCAATGGTCAGATGTTCTCCTGTGATACGGCGTAACGAAAAATCGCCGACAGCATATTTTACCGTGGGATCGGCTTGAAGTGGCATCCCTTTTCGCAGGCGGTTGATGTATACACCTGCTATCGTACTCTTTTCACTATTCTTATTGGTTTCCTGCTCTACGATGCTTGCCAGTGTTACTATCTGTGTAATACTGTAACCCATTTCTGCGCATCTTTTCTTTCTCGATTCATCCCAAAAAACATTGAATTCATCATGCATTCTGTTAAAAAATTCTTTAGGGGTGAGGGTCCAATAGACTTCATAGGTGTTTGGGATGAACATGGCGGGGAGGGTTGAAGCATTGAATCCTGCCTTATTCAGCATCACAGAGTCGTTGAAGGTTTTTATCAGTGAAGCACTGTCGGCCTCAATCTGACTGGCAATCCGGCCAGCTAGTTGGCCGATTGTACGGATATTGTGAAAAATGACTCTGACAGGTGTCTGCCTTCCGAGAGCCAGCATTCTGGTCAACTGAAAATTGCTCATGCCATTGGTGAGCACATAATGACCCGGTTTTAATGTTTGGTCAAGCTTTTTGCGATGGGCAACCCATTTAAATTCCCTGAGCCGGGGATGAACCCCCATTTTTCTCATATCTTCAGCTATGCTTTCGAGGGTTTCTCCGGTTCGGACATACAGATGCCCATATGTATCGGCAGGAAGGGTGATGGCGGTTCCAAAGAGCACCATGTAGAGTTTAATACCAATGATCAGTGCCAACACGGTGGCTCCCATAAGTGACCAGAGGATATATCGGTGCCATGCCGGTTTTTCTGTTTTTCGGGCACTAAATCGGTTAAAGGGAATCATCATTAAAGCGTTTAATGGTTGGGATTGATAAGTTGCATGAATACAACATCATGAAAACATCCGTCATAAAGAAGCCAATCCTTACGCTGCCCGGCAACCTGATAACCGGCTTTGTCGAAGAGGCCCTTGCTGCTCTTATTATCGATGGCAATATTGCACCAAAGCTGATGAAGGTTGAGCCGGTCAAAAGCAAGTTGAGCCATTGTATTCAGTGCCTCGAATGCGAACCCCCGACGACGGTGTGCACGGGAGATGGTAATTCCTATTCCTGCACGACGATTTACCGGATCGCCTTCAAATAGGTCAATGGCACCTACAGTCTCTCCTTTCGTTGTTTCAATCATCAATCGGAGTTGACGAACTGTCCAGAAATCAGCTGAGGCTCCTAATACATATTGTTCAATCTGATAACGCGAGAAGGGGATCAGGGTTCCTGAATGCTGCCATTCCTGCCAGTCGTTTTCCCATTTCATGATGCGATCGGCATCTTCAAATTCCACAGCACGAAGACGTATTGTTGGTTTAGACATGGTATTAGATTTCAAAGGTTCCATCGAATACATGCACAGCAGGGCCGAACAGCATAACATCAGTAAAATAGTCGCCCTCCCTGCGAAAACTGACACTGAGGTTTCCTCCGCGGCAAAAAACATTTGTCTCGCCCCGGGTGGTTCCTGTCCGCATGGCATAGGCCAATACTGATGCAGTAATACCGGTTCCGCACGACAGGGTCTCATCTTCAACTCCTCTTTCATAGGTCCTGACCAGTAATCCTTCCTCAATGATCTCGACAAAATTAACGTTGGTTCCTTCGGGTTGAAATTTTGGCAGATTCCGCAGGTGCCCCCCTACTGTAGTTACATCCAGTGAGGTTACTCCCTGTGAGAAAACGACAAGATGGGGAACGCCGGTGTTAAGAAGCAAACCCTCGGGTTCAGAACGCATTCCCCTGACATCTGTCATGCTTAGCCTTATTTGGTATCTGTGGACTCCCGCCATGGTTATCAGTGCCTCATGAAGTCCGTCGGAAGCCTCGAATCGCACAAGGCTTTTGTTCAGGCCTAACCGGCTCGCGAATGCTGCGGCAGCTCGTCCTCCGTTGCCACACATTGTAGCCTGCAGACCATCGGAATTAAAATAGACCATTCGGAAATCGACTGTGGTGGATGGCATCAGTACAATCAGCCCATCGGCTCCAATCCCGGTATGACGATTACAAAGATCGGCAACAGGAAGACCACCTGCTGAAATTTCGGCAGTCAGCCCGTCGATCATTATGAAATCGTTGCCTGCACCATGATATTTTGAAAAGCGGATTACCATTTAACGTTTTTTAGCAAGTTTTAACCTATCGTTTAAAATGCTGATAATTTTTGAATTACATAGCAATGGCTACAGTGGCCAAATCCTTGATTATCTGATATACGATATCTGGGCATACTTATTGCTTAGCCCCAGACTGCAAAGGTAATGTGAACTTGGAAACGATGCCTGGCTTAAGCAGTAATATTTCGTAAGTAAGTTTCTTCTTATGAAGGTAACGAATAACATAGTTTTTTTACCAGGCTTAAGCGCATAACAGTTCCATTACCCCGGCAGCTCTTTAAACTTTAACTGTTATTAACCCATCTTCCTGTGCTATCGGGCATTATTGCTCCGTTATGCATTGGAAATAATAAAGGAGACAAATTACTATGAAACGCTATCTGACCTATTTCTTTACAGCATTCGCCGGTGCTATACTGGCACTGGGTCTTTATCGTGCTTTCGAACCTTCAAAAGGTTCTGTTGTACAACCGGTTGCTATCCCTGTACAACAAACTTCTTATTCGGCAGCAATGCCATTGGCTGCACCCGATTTTGTTGATGCTGCCAATCAATCGGTCCACGCCGTTGTGCACATCATGGCCGAATGGGAACAGAAGAATTCTTATTATGATGACTTCTTCAGCTTGTTCGACGGTTATCGTTCGATGCCTCAGCGCCGCGCTCCCATCTCGGGAACGGGGTCGGGTGTCATCATCAGCCCTGATGGTTATATTGTTACTAATAACCATGTCGTACAAGATGCCTCAAAACTTGAGGTGACTCTGAATGATAAACGTACTTTTCCTGCCAAAGTCGTCGGTACTGATCCGTCTACAGACCTTGCCCTGATCAAAATAGAATCGAACGATCTCCCTTCACTTACTTTCGGTAATTCCGATGATGTGAAGGTAGGCGAGTGGGTGTTGGCTGTTGGCAACCCCTTCAATCTTACTTCAACAGTTACCGCCGGTATCGTAAGTGCTAAGGCACGAAATATTAACATTCTGAATAATAACGATGGCTCTTCAATAGAGTCGTTTATACAAACCGATGCAGCCGTGAACCGCGGAAACAGCGGTGGTGCCCTCGTTAATACGCGCGGTGAACTGATTGGTATCAATGCTGCCATCGCCAGCGGAACAGGTTATTATGCCGGATATTCTTTTGCCATTCCTGCCAATATTGCACGTAAGGTAGCTCACGACCTGATGCAGTTTGGAGAGGTTCAGCGTGCCTACATTGGTATTCAGATACGTGAAGTGGATGCTTCGCTTGCTGATGAAAAAGGGCTGGATCAGCCAAGGGGTGTTTATGTGGCCGGTGTTATCGAAAACAGTTCAGCTTCTAAGGCCGGACTGAAAGTGGGCGATGTGATCGTAGGCATCCAGGGTAATTCAATCAATAGCTATTCTGAATTACAGGAATCGGTTGCTCAGTACAGCCCTGGTGATGAAATTACTATTCAGGTTCTTCGCACGAAAGATCCTGTTGACCTTAAAGTGGTGCTTACCAACGAATCAGGTACAACCGCCCGCGTTAAACGCGAGGAATCGGAGTCTTTGAGCGATCTTGGTGTTTCACTACGACCTGTTGATCCGGAAACCGCACATAAGCTTGGTATTAATCAAGGGGCTGAAATTTATGAACTTCGTAGTGGAAAATTGTCTGGCATCGGAATTCGGAAGGGTTTTATCATTACCCGAATCGACAGAAAACCGGTGAGGAGTGCCGATGATATCCGTAAACTGCTGAAGCCAGCCCAGGGAGGAGTCCTCATCGAAGGGGTTTATCCCAATGGTGTGCGTGCATACTATGGGCTGGGATTCTGATTAATTTATCAAAGGGGGTGCTCCGGTTAATACCTTCACTAGCATCCCAATTAATAAGCATGGGAAAGTATTATCGGATTATTTATGTTGAATATCAATAATTAAAAGTCTATATGGCCCCCTTTCATAATCTTTTTTTAAATTTTGCGTTGAATATTTGGAAAAAGGTTTAAGCCTGCTTAAATTTACGAACCCTATATTCTGCGGAGTGAACATTTCTCCCTTCCAATCCTTTTATAATAGCAGCGTTAAAATTAACCCAACATACAGATGCGACAACTCAAGATAACCAAATCCATTACCAACCGCGAAACAGCCTCGCTCGACAAATATCTCGCAGATATAGGCCGGGAGGAGTTGATTACAGCCGATGAGGAGGTGAAACTTGCTCAACGGATCAGGGAAGGCGATGCCGCAGCACTTGATAAACTTACCCGGGCTAACCTTAGGTTTGTTGTTTCTGTCGCAAAGCAGTACCAGAATCAGGGGCTTAGTTTGCCTGACCTCATCAATGAAGGAAATCTGGGTCTGATCAAAGCAGCCAAGAAATTTGATGAGACCAGAGGATTCAAATTTATTTCCTATGCTGTATGGTGGATTCGGCAGTCGATTCTTCAGGCTCTGGCCGAACAATCCCGCATTGTCAGGCTACCGCTTAATCAGGTTGGATCACTTAATAAAATAAAAAAAGTTTCATCACGTCTGGAACAGGAATTCCAACGGAATCCGAGCAGCGAGGAGATTGCTGATCATCTTGATGTGGCTCAATCGAAGATTGATGCTGTTATGAAGATATCTACTCACTATGTGTCAATGGATGCTCCGTTGATTGAGGATGAAGACACCCGGTTCGGCGATGTGTACATGCCTGAAGATTTCGTAGCCGCAGATGATAAGTTGATCAAAGACTCGCTGAATAATGAGATTCAACGCACCCTGGGTACCCTCTCCGAAAAAGAACGCGATGTCATTAACCTTTACTATGGTATCGGAATGAGTCATGCACTTACCCTCGACGAAATAGCGACCCATTTTGACCTCACGCGTGAACGAGTCCGTCAAATCAAGGAAAAAGCAATACGTCGTCTGAAACATACTTCCAGAAGCCGACTCCTGAAGGCTTATCTCGGAGAGTAATTGGAATATTTATCCATAAAACATTAATAGCCCGCATTTTTTGTGGGCTTTTTTTTAAACATGAACGGTAGCCTCTGTTTGATAATCATTGAATGCCTACCTTTGCATTTTAGTCTTTAGTTACATTCAATTCAGTTTATACAGCATGCTTACCGACCAACATTTTCCAGTGAACCGGTTTGCTTTTTGTCCAGCCTGTGGTGCAGAGTCTTTCGTACAATATGATCAGAAGGCGCTCCTTTGCCGACACTGCAATCTTCTGCTTTATTTCAACAGCTCAGCTGCTGTTGCTGCCATTATAACCAATGCTGAGGGAGAGGTGCTGTTTACTATTCGCAGAAGAAATCCCGCCGTCGGATTGCTCGACCTTCCAGGTGGATTTGTTGACCCGGGAGAAACGGCTGAGGAGGCACTGGTTCGTGAAATACAAGAAGAGTTAGGCCTTGAGGTCATCGGTTGCAACTATCTCAGAAGTTTCGCCAATACATATCATTATCGCGAAGTCCTTTATCATACCACTGACCTCGTTTTTTGCTGTACAGTGAAGTCATTCGAAGGAATTAAGGCTGACGATGATGTGAGTGGGTATGTCTTTCGCGATCCTAAGGGCATTGATCCCCATGAGATTGGACTTGCCTCCATTCAAGCTGCTATCAGAAGTTACATCGACTTGATTAAAACCATGTAGTCATGTGTCGGCTTGCAGCTACAAGCCTGATATATAACTATTATTCTCCCCATTTCTTAAGCAGTTGTTTTGCCGGGCAACAGCATCGTAACATGTATCTTATTATAAGTATATGTCGCAAATAACAGCTTTTGGTTCTCCTGCGATTTTGTGTTTAATCCAACTTGTTTATTTCTAGTCATCTATCCTATCTATAATAATATCATCCCTTCGGGCTTAAATAAAAACAAATCCCGAAGGAATAAGCAGCCATCATCAGACTTCCCCTCCACCCCCTGGTAGCTCCCGGGCTATCGGGACTTTGACTCGCTGGCGCGGGATATTGGTGGTGCGATAGTTACACCATGAACCACGAAGTCAGGTGTTTCTTCTCTGTGTAACATTGGTTTTGGCTCCCCCGGGCATCGGAGTCAGATTCTTCTGATTGTATATATTATTGAATCTGAAGTTACTATGATCTTTTTTAATGATATGCAAACATGGGTAAATACACGTTAAGAACCTTTATGCCTTAGAGCACGAACGCTGGTGATGGTATGGGGTGGCTTTCAATGTTGTTGTGGTGTTGAATGTCATGTCTGTTGTTAAATCGTTAGCGATATCACCGATGACCGGCAGGGGTTCTGCACCGATCATTCATCAGAAAAATGTGGCTCTAAAATGGCACTTACTAAAACCGTGCCAAAAATTTTATATAGTTATGGTTTCTTCATATAAAATATACTCCATAATTACTACAGGAATAGGCGATATATAAGAAAAACATAACTTTGTCCTAACTTTGGTATGACTTTGATGCGACTATGGAGTAAAACTGAATTATAAGTAACATGTAATCAATTGTTTGAAAAATTGACTTATATGATTATGTTCACACAAAAAAAATTTAAAAAGTTGAAATTTTTTTAAAAGAGGGCATAATCAGGTGTGAAAAACATGCCTGTAAAATGGAAAATGATTCAAAATTTGGAAGGGATATGAGAGCAAATTTGCTACTGAAGTCCGGAGAGGAAGATGGCTTTGGGGCAGGTTGGCTAACCGGTAATTTCTACATGAGCATATAAGATTTGTTTTTCTTTGGCACGCCCTGTCAGGAAGTTAATTCGCCGTAAAAACAGTCATTGCTGCTTCGTGTTTCAGCAAGATTTTCTGTATTTCACGAATTATCGGGGGACATAAAAATGCCGGAACCAATGATTGATTCCGGCATGGCTAAGATGATAGCCCTGATTATTTTTTAACGCCTTGTTGTTTGGCCATTTCTTCAAGACGGCGTTGGAATCCAGACTTCTTAACAGGTTTCTTTTTGTTTTCCTGTAATTTAAGCAATAATTTTTTCTCGTTGATGGTTCGGCGGATTACCCACATTTGGGCGAATGTAAACAGGTTGGCCAGCAAATAGTAGTAGCTGAGGCCCGATGCATAGTTGTTGAATATCCCCAGGAACATCACAGGCATGATGTACATCATGGTTTTCATACCTGGCATTTGACTACCGGTCGACATCATGTCGTTGTTCATTTTGGTGTAGATGATAGTACTGACAGTCATCAACAGAGTAAACAGACTTACATGGTCTCCGTAGAAAGGAATATCGAACGGGAGATTGAAAATTGAATCATAGCTTGACAGGTCGTGCGCCCAGAGAAACGATTGCTGACGTAATTCGATAGAACTGGGGAAGAATCTGAACAAAGCAATAAGGATCGGGAATTGCAGTAACATTGGTATGCAACCTGCCATCGGGTTCACCCCTGCCTTGCGGTAGAGGTCCATGGTGGCCTGTTGCTTCTTCATTGAATCTTCTGATTTCGTGAATTTCTTCGTAATCTCCTCGATCTCGGGTTTTAATACCTTCATCTTGGCGGTGGCCCTATACGACCAGTAGGCGATTGGGAAAAGGAAAGTCTTTAATAATACGGTGAGAATGAGGATGATGATGCCATAGGTGAGTCCCCAGCTTTCGAGCCAGTCGAATACAGGAATCACGGCATAAACATTGATAATCCACATGGGAGCAAAACCCCAGCCCAATGTTATTTGTCTTTCGAGCTGTATGTGGTAGTTGCGAAGTGTACGGTACTTGTTAGGACCATAATAGAGTCTCATATTGTGCACCGTATTTCCGGAGGACTGATAGGTAAGGGGAATCACAGCCGACATGCTTTTCAGGTATCTGTCGGGCTTTTTATCAGTCTTTGTGTAGGTTTGGATTTCTGCCCCTTCAAATTCTTTATCGGCCAACAATACTGATGTAAAGAAGAGCGCCTTGTATGAAATCCATTTGACTGAAGTTCCCAGGCTCTCCTTATCATCTTTGGTTTCGCTCAGGTAGCTTACGTCTTTTTCGCTGGCAAAGCGGTAATAGACAGTGGATTCACGTTGTTCATTTTCGAGGCTTTGCTCCTGGGTACGGAGATCGGACTTCCAGTTAAGGTTAACAAAAGTGGTGTTTTTGTCAATCACATTACCCATTCCTACAAAGGCAGCGTCAAAGCCAATCATATACTTATTGCCTTTCAGGGTGTACTTGAATTCGATATAGCTGCCGGGATTGAGTGAGGTATCAGATGCATCTGCATAGAGGCGCATTCCGAAAACGAGGCTGTCGCTTCCGGTCACCGACAGGTTTGTTTTTCCCTTGTTTGCCTGATTGTACCAGAAAGGTTTGAAGTAAAACTGGTTTGTGTTGATAAGTTTACTTTGTGAAAAGAATTCAAGCCCCATTGCCGAGGTGGCACTGTCGAACAGGATTACGGGTAATGTGTCGTAGGTTTGATAATCTTTGAGTTCTACACGCCAGGGGCGCCCACCAAGCTGATTGAGATCAATCCTGACCAGGTCGTTTTCGATGGTATAGGTTTTTTTTTCGCCAACAGCCGATTGCGAGAAGTTTCCGAAGCGTGCTTTAAGCTCCCGGCGGATGGTATCGTTCACGTTGGAATCAGTCAGAGATGTTATCTCGGCAAGTGCCTGTTCAACGGGTTTAACGGGTTTGGAGGCAGCAATCCGGGTGAGTGAGTCGTGTGTTTTGACCTGAGTCATCATGATGCTGTCCTGCATCTGACGCTGCTTTTCAGCTTCTTCTTTTGAAGGAGTCATCCAGACACCCCAGCCGATGAAGATGCCGAAGATGAGTAGAAGTCCGAAAATGGTATTCCTATCCATTTGATTTAATGTGGGTTGTTATAGGTAAAAAAACTGCCCTGCTTTAACAGGGCAGCAAATATACGTATTTTTAGAGAAAGGCTTATAAGGCAGAAGTTACCCTTTTATTGCCTTTTTCGAGGGCCGCTTTAACAAAGTGGATGAATAGCGGGTGTGGTTCTGCGACAGTACTGCGATATTCAGGGTGAAACTGTACACCGACAAACCATGGATGATCAGGTAGTTCTATTATTTCAACCAGATTTTCTTTGGGATTAATCCCAGTAAGTTTCATGCCTTCTTTTTCAAAATCGGGGATGAACTTATTGTTAAATTCATAGCGGTGACGGTGGCGTTCAAGAATCAATTCGGTATTGTAAACTTCATGGACTATCGACTCCTTGGATATCCGACAGGGATAGGCACCCAGACGCATAGTTCCGCCCAGTCCTGCAATTTTCTTCTGCTGTTCCATGATGTCAATTACCGGATGGGTGGTTTGCTTATTGAATTCGGTGCTGTGGGCATCGGTGAATCCGATAACATTTCTTGCGAATTCGATAACGGCGCACTGCATCCCCAGACAAATTCCAAGGAAAGGAATCTTGTTTTCTCTGGCATACCTGATCGCTGTTATCTTTCCTTCAATACCACGGTTTCCGAAGCCGGGGGCTACAAGTATTCCACTCAGACCTTCCATTTTCTCGTCACAATTATCGGGTGTGATATATTCTGATTGGATCATCTTCAGATTCACCTTGCAGTGATTCTCGGTGCCGGCGTGAACAAACGATTCAATAATGGATTTGTATGAATCCTTGAGCTCGACATATTTGCCCACGAGCCCAATATTTACTTCAAATTCGGGGTTTTTCAGTTTTCGAAGAAATTCTGTCCATCGGGTCAGGTCAGGTTCGCCGGCAGAGGTCACCTGAAGGCGTTTCAGTACCTCAACGTCGAGACCTTCTTCATGCATCATAATAGGTACATCGTAAATGGAGGAGGCGTCCAGCGATTCGATAACGGCTGTTGGGCTGACATTGCAGAAGAGGGCGATCTTGTTCTTAAGGTTCTGATTGAGATGTCGTTCGGTTCGGCAAACGATGATGTCGGGTTGAACTCCCTGCTCTTGCAACAGCTTTACTGAGTGCTGGGTGGGTTTGGTTTTTAGTTCGCCTGCAGCCGAGAGGTAAGGAACGAGGGTAAGGTGGATGACTGCGCAACGGGTCCCTAGTTCCCATCTGATTTGACGAACTGATTCGATATACGGTAATGATTCTATATCGCCTACGGTTCCGCCAATTTCAGTGATAATGAAGTCATAATTGCCTTTGGAGGCCAAAAGCATGATACGGTGCTTGATTTCATCGGTAATGTGCGGGATTACCTGAACAGTGCTGCCAAGATAATCACCCCGGCGTTCTTTATCGATAACAGTTTGATAAATACGGCCTGTGGTTACATTGTTGGCCTGGGAAGTTCGTATGTTTGAAAAGCGTTCGTAATGACCAAGATCCAGATCAGTCTCTGCGCCATCGTCCGTTACAAAGCATTCGCCGTGTTCGTATGGGTTGAGGGTTCCGGGGTCAATATTAATGTAGGGATCTAGTTTTTGGATGGTCACACTAAATCCTCTGGCCTGAAGTAGCTTAGCAAGGGATGAAGAGATTATTCCTTTTCCAAGTGAGGATGTTACGCCTCCCGTAACGAAAATATACTTTGTGTCGGTCATGGCCGCTGGTGTGTTTAAATGGTTCGTATACGGGGCTGCAAGTTACTAAAGTTTAACGTGTCCCGCGTAATTATTGTGTAAAAAAGTGTGTTTTTCTGAATCAGATGCTTCCCGGGGCGGTCACTATAGTTTTCGTTTTCCGGGCTTTACAGCAGGAAAGTTAGTTTATTTTTTCTTTCCTGATTGTTGGCAATGGGTGATGTAGGATTTTTCAGAGGCAGTGTTTCCCATTTCCATCGAGCGCTGCCAGTCATCACAGGCCCCTTCTTTGTCACCCGCAAGGAATTTAACATTACCCCGGTTGTTATAGGCAGGGGCGTAATCAGGTTGGAGTCGGATAGCTTCATTGAAATCGGTGAGAGCTTCTTTGTATCTCTCCATGAAGGCCAATACTTGACCACGATTGTAATAGGCCAGCATATTTTTTGGCTCTTTTTTAATCACATTGCCAAAAGCAGCCCAAGCCTCGGGCAGTTGTTTCAGTTTAAGATGGCAGATACCTTTTAGCATTCGGGCATAATTGTTCTCAGGAGTGATGGACAAAACTTTATCCATGTTGACCAATGCGTTAGTGTAATTTTCGGTCTCTGTCTGGGCAAACCCTCTCATCATATAAGCAATTGCACGATCGGGGCGAAGGGCAATGTACTTGTCAAGAAATTCGATAGCAGTTTTGTAGCTTTTCTGATTGATCATCTGGGAAGCAGGTATGATAAGCTGTTGAGCTTCTGGTGTGTCATCTTCAAAGCGAACCTGCTTCTCGGTCATGCCCATCTTTTCGAGGCGTGTAGGTTCTTTAAGAGCCTCAATAGGTTTATAGGTGTTCTTTTTCGTGGGTTCCGGAGTGTTCTCATTTTGCCGGTTTCCGCAGGAAACCAGAACAGTAATCGCAAAGATCAAGCCTAATATTGAGATATGTCGTTTCATAATGTGTGGAATAGATGTAGTTATGTAATTATTCCTATTGACAAAAATTTTCGATGAATTCTGATGCACGCGGATGTCCAAGTGCTTTTGCTTTTTTCAGGTTTATGCAAGCCTCCGATGTATGTCCATCGTTGAGTTGGCTTAAGGCCAATCCTAACCATGCTTCAGCATTTTGTGGCTGAACCCGTGTGGCTGTCTCGTAATCTTTCACAGCCTCGTTGTATTCGCGAAGGTTAAATGAAGCTAATCCACGGTTCATTAATGCGTCGGAGTTGCCGGGGTCAAGTTTCAATACCGTTGAGAAGTCTTCACGGGCACTTCGGAAAAGAAGCATTGAGGCTTTTACAGTACCGCGGGTTATGATTATATCAGGGTCGTTTGGCCTGAGTTCCATTGCTTGTGTCAGGTCGCGCAGTGCTTCCAAGTATCTTTGAAGGGCAGCCAGAACAAGCCCTCTCTGATAGAGCCCCTGAACATATTCAGGTTTGCTGCCCAGTAGTTTGTTGAAATGGACTAAGGCTTCTAAAGGTTTGCCCGACTCGGTAAAGATGAGTCCCAGATCGAAGTGAGCATCAATGAAGGTGCTATCACGGTCCAGTGCCTGATTCAGGTATCTGATGGCTTCATCCGGCTGGTTCAACTGGTAATAGGTGATCCCAATCTGATAGTGGACTTCAGCCCGTGATGGTCTGTATCGTAATGTTCTGGTGAAGTCGTCGAGCGCCTTGTTGTATTCTTTGAGTTGTAAAAAGAGAAGTCCCCGGTTAAAGTATCCCTCAGGCAACTTTGGATCCATTATAATTGCCTGATTGAAATGTTCAAGTGCTTTATCAGTATCGCCCAGACGGGCAGCCAAAATCCCTGATTTAACGTGTTCCTCAGGATATCGCTGTCCCCGAACAAGGAAAGTTGCCAACAGTAGCAAGCATAAGATGATAGAACGAATCAATGCCATTATTTGACGGTTAAACGGTTAAACATCAATTGGGCTGTCTTTTTCATGACCCCCGATTCGCCTAACTTTGCTCTTAGCTCCTTGTAATCAGATTCGATACGTTCCCTGTTGGCTTCGTCGTTTAACAGCAGGTTAAGTTCGCTGCGCAGGTTCAATTCATTGAAATCACCCTGAATAAGTTCTTTGATAACCGGGCGATTCAGGATGAGGTTGGCAAGTCCGATGTATTTCACTTTAATGAGTAATCTGGCGATGTAATAAGATATCCATCCTCCTTTATAACAAATGACTTCAGGTATTCCAAAGAGAGCGGTTTCTAGCGAAGCTGTTCCGGAAGTAACGATGGCTGCTCTGCTATATGACAAAAGACTGTATGTCTGATTTCTGATGATGGGCACAGATGCTTTTCCGGCCTGTTCATTCAGAAATGAATCCGCAAGGCCGGGAGCAGCAGCAATAACAAACTGGTAATCCGGAAAATGTTGACGCATTCGCAGCATCAATGGCAGCACTTTTTTTATTTCTTGTTTACGGCTACCAGGGAGGATGGCAACAATGGGACGACTATCAAGATTGTTGGTGGTGCGAAAGTCCGTTTCTGCAGAGGGTTGGTAGACAGCTATTGACTCGGGGAGAGGGTGGCCGGGAAAATCGACTTCAACACCAAAGCGGGCATAAAATTCCTTTTCAAAGGGTAAGATGACATACATCCTGTCAACATTTTGTTTGATCTGCTGCACGCGTCCTTGTTTCCATGCCCATATCTGTGGCGAGATGTAATAGAATACCCTGATGTTATTATTGCGGGCAAATTTGGAAATACGCAGGTTAAAACCCGGGTAATCAACCAATATTAATACGTCGGGCCGAAAATTGCTTAATTCTTCTTTGGCCAGCCGGATATTGCGAAAGATAGTAGGAAGGTGAACGATCACTTCACTAAAACCCATAAATGCCAGATCACGGTAATGTTTTACAAGATCCATACCCGCTTCCTTCATGAGGTCGCCTCCCCATCCGCGGAATGTAGCCTCAGGGTCGAGCTTTTTCAACTCAACTATCAGACGGGCAGCATGCAGATCGCCCGAAGCTTCGCCAGCGATCAGATAGTAGCGCATAAGGGTTAGTTCATCAGGTTAGGTACAAGGAACAGAGCGATAACGGCAAAACAGGTAACAGCCACCAACATCCGACCCGTTTTGCCGGCATTCAGTTTTACAAGGTAATACCTTATTAATGCAATGTTGGGCAGCATAGAAAGCAGCCCGAGTCGTTGAAGGTCAAGATAAGGTTCTCCTGAAGGCAATATGAAAAGGCTATTTAGACCCCAGACCGCGGCAAAGGTAATTGCAGGTAATACGATGCCTAACACCAGACCAAACAGGTAATTGTCGCGTTTCATCGGGTTAATTGTTTTTCAAGTGTTGAAAGGAGATGGTGAGCTGTGAGATCGAATGTGACAGGTTGGATGCTGATGTAACCTCTGTCAAGAGCCCATTCATCGGTATCGCTATCATGACCATTGCCATTATATTTACCTGTCATCCAATAGTAATCACGTCCACGAGGATCAATTCTGTGATCAAACTCTTCAGCCCAGTTTCCTTCGCCTTGTCGTGTGATTTTCATTCCCTTGATGGGTTCATCGTTTGTGACAGGTATGTTTACGTTCAGGCAAATACCTTTTGGCAGGCCATCATTCAAAATGGCACGAACCAGTTTAGTAATCCATGGGATTGAAGGTCCAAAGTCGGCTTCCATGGAAAAGTCGCACAAGGAAAACCCGACTGAAGGGATTCCCTCCATGCTACCTTCGATGGTAGCAGCCATGGTTCCGGAGTATACTATATTGATAGAGGCGTTGGTACCATGGTTAATTCCCGAGACTAGTATATCGGGCTTCTCGGTCATGATTATTTTTAGTGCCAGTTTTACACAATCGACTGGTGTTCCGTTGGTGCTATATTCGAGATGATCATGACTGTTGATTAACAATTTGGGTCTGAGGGGTGAATTTACCGTAATTGCATGCGCCTGTCCTGAGCGTCCCTGATCGGGTGCCACTACAACGATTCGTCCTATTGAACGCATGGCATCAATCAGCGCCCTGATTCCTGGCGCATCAATGCCATCATCGTTTGTTATAAGTATTAGAGGTTTTTTCTTTGTCATACTGATTCCTTGGCTTTAAGGAGTTCTTGTGTCTCCTCCACTATGAATTTCATCGGTGTTGTGAACACGGGTAACGCCTCCTGAAACAATAAATTTCATCACATCAGCCGGAGGAATGCTCAGCGAACGTACATTTTTTCGCGGCACGATGATTACTTCACCCATTACACTGTAACTAGCAGGAAAATATACCGATACCTTATCTTCATCCAGACCGAGTATGTTTACGTCTTTCTGCGTAAGGAAGCCAAGTCGCTCCATTTCCATAGCAGGTCCAAAATTTACAATGACGGGTTCGGTGAATTTCTTCTGGTTACCCATAAAGGCCAGCAGCAGATCTTTTACAGAGGAATAGATGATTTTAATCAGCGGGGCTTTACTGATGGCACGATCGAAATAGCGCATGATCGGTTGAAATACAAAAGTACTTCCCAGAAAGCCTATCAGCGTAACAAACATAACAATGGTGATGATACCCAGTCCGGGGATTCTGATGCCAATAATTTTTCCAAGGTTAGCAGCCACAAGTTGGTCGAGGAAATCGAAACTTATCACCAGTGCATAAATCGTAATTGCGACAGGCGTAATGTAAAGCATTCCCTGAATAAAGTATTTCAGGAGTATGCGACGTAAAGAAGCTCTTCGGGGTGATTCGGTCATGGCCTGATGTATTGTTTGCAAAGATAGCCAAAACCTTTGGCAATTGGTCTTTGTTCAGAACTGGTAAAGTTCAAGATAAAGTTGTTGTGTTGGTAAACCCATCACGTTGAAATAAGAACCTTCAATACGACTTATGGCCGAATAGCCTATCCATTCCTGAACGCCGTAGCTTCCTGCTTTGTCGTATGGTTTGTATTTTGTGAGATAATAAGAAATCTCCTCTTCTGAGAGGTCTCTGAACCAGACATCTGTTGCACTGCAGAAGGTTACTTCCTTTTGTTTTGTACGAATGGTTACTCCGGTATATACTGTATGTTGGTTACCCGATAACGTCTTTAGCATGTTGACGGCTTCGGCAGGGCTGGCTGGTTTGTTGAGCACGTGGTTATCTATACAGACGATAGTGTCAGCAGTTATTAACAGGTAATCTTCCGGAAGTTCGTTGTCGGCAAACGCTTTTGCCTTTCTACGGCTCAGGTATGAGGCGATGGCTCCTCCTTTCAGGTCACCTGGAAAGTCTTCCGGGGTGTCTTTTGTCATGACAGTAAAGAGGATATCGAGCCCCTTCAGTAACTCACGACGACGAGGTGACTGTGATGCGAGAATGATAGAATAGGGTAGTTGACGCACGTTAATGTGTATAGAGTTAACTTGGTATGCCAGTAAAGTATTGAAGATTATTTATCTCATGCCATGGCATCTTTTGCAGCTTAATTTACTGGTTTCAATAACAAAAGGCTTAAAAGTCAATTGAAAGAGTCTGCATGGCTAATACTCCTGCCAGCATGATGATTTTCGCCTGTGAGGAAGCATTGTGCCAGTCGGTTTCCTTTTTCGAAAGGATTGACTCCAACAGTCTGAGCCATAAATACTGAACAACCATCAGGTAAAAGGTTGTAACGCTATAATTCTGATGGTAAATCAGATATTGAAACCAGGCAAGGGTTATGATGTTAAGCAGGATGAGGCCGGCTATCAGTAGTCTCATTTTTTTTATACCTATCTTGACCGCCAGTGTTTTACAGTTTGTTTGCTCGTCGCCGCTAATGTCTTCACAGTCTTTAATCCATTCCCTGACCATGCTGCTGGTAAAAGCAAAGAGTGTAAAGCCTGTTAAAAGGGTATAGAGCCGGGGAAGTTTACTGATGAGTGTTCCCATCACTTCGGGATGTTCCAGTAGGTTATAGAGCTCAGTAACCCAAATGATACCGATCAGCATGGCACTAAGCAGTGAAATCACTAAATTGCCGATAAATGGCTGGCGTTTGTAACGAACAGAATAAAAGTAAAGGAGGCCTGTGCATAATCCAACAATCAATACCGGTTCATGTCGCCCCATGAGGGAGGAAGCCAGACCGGCCATTGCCCATCCAATGCCAGTCAGGATGTAGTAGAGATTACTGGCACCCTGCGGTGTGTATGTGAAGCCGATGATTTGTTTGTCAGGCCGGTTGATTTTATCAGTGGCTACATCATAGAGATCATTGATGATATAACCTCCTGCCATCACCAGCACAGTGGCGCCGGCCATCAGGAAGAAGAGAAGGTGAGTGGTGAGTGGAATGAGGCCTCCCTCGGTATAGAAAGGTCCGATGATGGCATAGCGGGTTAATGCCAGTGTGAGGGCGGCCATGATAAGGTTGGGCCATCGTACCAGTCTCAGACCATCTATCAGCAGGTCGTATGACGTTATTTTACCAGTGGTAGGCATCGCCGTTCATCCATTTTCCGTGAATTTTCATCACCTGTTCAATGATATCACGCACGCAGCCACGACCGCCAGGTAGGTGGCTTATGTAATGCGAGATGTTTTTTATCTCTTGTGCGGCATCAAGGGGGCAACAGGCAACACCAACCTCGAGCATCACCTTATGGTCTGGGATATCATCGCCCATATATAGCACGTTTTCGGGCTGGATGTTGTTATCGGCACAGAACTTCCTGAAAACAGCGAGCTTATCATTGACCCCCAGAAAAACATTTTGGATATGCAATGATTCCATGCGCCGTTCCATTGAGGCCGAACGACCTCCGGAAATAATCACCACCCGGTAACCCTTTTTAATCGCCAGTTGAAGTGCATAGCCATCTTTAACATGACCGCTTCGCAGACCTTCACCGTCAGGAAGCATGATGACGGAACCATCGGTAAGTACGCCGTCGTAATCAAAGATAAATGTTGTGATTTTGGGTAACAGGTCTTTGTAGTTACTCATATAATTAAACTTGTTTTTCAGATTCTTTTCGGTTTTCAATCAAGGTCGATAGCAAACGGTAGAGTTGTTTGTACTCATTCAAGTCGTTCAACATTTCGAGGTGTGTGCTGATGATATTCTGGTCGCCTCGGATTGCAGGACCGGTTTGTGCAGCCCATGGATCCATTAAATTAGCTTTGGTAAAAAATTCATTGAGGAGAGGCCGTAGAATGTCGAATTCCAGATCATGTTTTTTTAGGATATCGGCAGCAGCAACATACATAAAATTAGTAAAATTACAGGCGAATACGGCAGCCAGATGTGTCTGCCGGCGTTGTGCAGAATTGATATGTCGCACATCGGGTGATAAAAAATGGGCTACTTTGTCGATCAGGAGGAGTGTGTTTGTATCGCTAGCTTCGGTGCAAACAGGAATGGCGTCGAAATTGACAGGTTTTGCCCGGCTAAAGGTTTGCAACGGATAGATAACACCATGAGGACGCATTGTTTGGTGCATAATGGCGAGGTCAAGTGAACCCGAAGTATGTGCTACAACCCCGCTTTTAGGCTTGAAGATTCTTATAAAATCTTCAGCCGCCTGATCAGCCAGAGAAATCAGGTAAAGGTCACTCCCCTCAGGAATATCAGAAAAGTGATTGATCCCCTTTGAATGAACCATTGCGGCCACTTCAACGGCATGATCCGGATTGCGGCTGAATACTGCATCAAATGCAACCGGAGCATTGCTTAGCTGCTGTGCCAGATGATAACCGACATTGCCTGCGCCGATGAGTGTTATATGAATTAGTGATTGGGTCATTTGCATCGGCAAAGGTAGCAAAATTAGCAGGGAGCCGCGAAATCGTAATGGCTACATGCTAAAGGCTGACCACCCGGCAAGCCTGTCATACCGGGCTCCTATAGGGCGGTAGTAAACCATCACGCAATAGTCGTTAAGCGTTTCATAATGGTTTCCTTCAATTCGGAAGCATTCACCAGCAGTAGAACCATCGGGTTGGAAAACATAGATGTAGTTGTAAAATCCTTGCTTAAGTCTAAGGGTTGCTTTATAAACCTGCGCGGTGTAGTCGAACGTCATTCTGGCTGATGGTTGCAGATCGTTACCGGTTAGTTTTCCCATGATGAAGAGATTACCACCTACCAAAGGATACTTAAAAGGTATGGTAAAATGAACATCGGCGTATTCGCCTTCAAGATTATCGTCACGTCCGTCTTCTGTTTTAATCAGCATGCTGCCTCTGAGAGTGGTTTCTGAAACATGAGGTCTGAATACACGTGCAGGATCAGGTTGAATCCAGACCTGATAGCCTTCTGCATCGTTGGTTATCCTCCCGATTCTGTCGGCGTTATATTTGAAGCTCTTGAGGTTCAGGTTGCGGTATTCGTTACAGGCTGGGAAGTAGTTTCCCGGCAGAAGTTCAAAATCCCATTTGTCGGCTCCGGCACTTCGAGGTTCAACATTCTTGTGCATGTTATCCCATCGGCCGTTTTGCATGATGTTGACCTTTATATCACGCTGATCGGTTATGTGGAATTCCCCAAATAAAAGGCTAAAATTTACTTCCTGCGACTGCTCCATTTCTTCCGGCACTTGCGCTCGTTGCGCAATCAGACCGTCAACTGTAAAGATGTTCTCGTAAATCATGAACCTACTGGTAAACAGTGGCTTTTCGGGAGTATCTTCATATACAATTAAAACATAGTTGCCCGATATGGTGGGGGAGATGTATTCATTGGGGAAGCTAAATGAGTAATGGGTAAATTCCTGTAATGTGTTGAATGAAAATGCATAATCGCGTATCTCATCGTCTTCGTATCCTTCGAGGTATTCATTCTTGGTCAGATCAGAGGGGTTCCATCCGGCATCACAATGGACCAGCGTGTAGCGGTAACCTTTGAGGCCACCATTCAGGTCATCGAATGAACACTCGATCATTTCGGCAGAGTGGAATCTGATAACCGGATCTAACAGGGGAGCTCCTTTGGGATACAATTGAACAGTCGTGATGGATGCCGAATAAACGGCATTGGAGTATCTAAGAGTCAATGGTGAATAATAGTCATTGGTCTGAGCAATGATGGTGAGTGTCAGAAAGAGTGCTGATAAGAGGAGGGTGGATTTTTTATGCATTCTTTGAAGGGGTATTTTAAAACAAACAGATGCAAACCTACATATTTTTTGTGAGGTAGGGGGATGATGGCGGCTTTTCTGTTGCGCTGTCAGTACTATAACTCTATGGAGACTAAAATATTTTTTGGTGACTGTTCAACCTTTTGGCTTGTTAATGGTTTAACAAATTAATCAATTTTGTTTCAAACTAAGTTATCCGATTAAGGTGCAGACTCGTTGCAAAGCCGGGCTGGAATTGGTTCCTTTTCCTTGGAGGATTCAAAAGATAGTTCTAAGTTTGCGCCTGCTCCATATATGTAGTTATTGACTTTTATTAAATAGTTGCACTCGAATATACTGATCAGTATGTCAAAAGTTTACAAAATCAAGAAAGGGCTCGATATAAAACTGGCTGGCGAAGCTGAACGAACGCTGACTGAGTTTTCAGCTACCCATGTAGCGCTGAAGCCTACCGATTTTATCGGGGTTTTTCCTAAGCTGTTGGTTCAGGAAGGTGATGTCGTAAAAGCCGGTGATCCGGTTTTCTGCGACAAGGCTCATCCTGAGGTGCTTTTTACCTCGCCGGTACATGGTAAGGTGGCTGAAATAGTGCGTGGGCCGAAGCGCATTCTTTTGGAAATAAAGATTGAATTGCTTACTCCCGAGACATACACTGATTTTGGTAAAGCCAATCCTTCTAACCTGACCCGCGAAGAAATTATTTCAAAGATGTTGCAAAGTGGAGTCTGGCCAATGATTCGACAGCGTCCCTACAGTGTCATCGCCAATCCTGCCGATAAACCCAAAGCAATCTTTATTTCAGGCTTCGATACCGCTCCCCTGGCACCCGATTACGACTTCATCGTCCATGGACAGGGTGATGTTTTTCAGACAGGTATAGATGCACTGAAAAAACTTACCAACGATAAGATTTACCTTAACCTTCCGGATGGGATGGTTAACTCTAAAGTGCTTACCAACACCAGAGGTGTTGAGATAAACCATTTCTCCGGACCGCATCCTGCCGGTAATGTCGGAACTCAGATCGCGCTGCTATGCCCGATCAACAAGGGAGATGTAATCTGGTATCTACGCCCTCAGGAAGTAATCATTATCGGTAAGCTCTTTGCAGAAGGGAGGTACAACGCCCGGCGAATCATTGCAGTTTGTGGAAGCGAAGTACGTAAACCAAAGTATTACAAAGTTCCTGGTGGTGTTGGCATCAAGAAGTTACTCGCCGGCAATGTTAACGAAAGTGATGTAAGGTTTATCAGTGGAAATGTGCTGACAGGTACACGCCTTGAACCAGACGGATATCTCGGTTTTTATGATTCACAAATTACCGTTATTCCTGAAGGTGATTATCATGAATTTCTTGGATGGTCGATGCCCAGGCTGCATAAACATAGTTTTTCAAGGAGTTATTTCTCCTGGCTGACACCTGATAAACACTATGTTGCCGATACAAATCTCAATGGGGGTGTACGTGCCCTGGTGATGACCGGACAGTTTGAGCAGGTTTTTCCCTTTGATATTTACCCTACCCAGCTTTTGAAGTCAATCATTTATAATGATATTGACGAGATGGAAAAGCTTGGAATTTATGAAGTCGACGAAGAGGATTTTGCACTTTGCGAATATATTGATACCTCGAAAACAGAGATTCAGAGTATCGTACGTCAGGGTTTGAATTCCCTACGTGCTGAAATGAGTTAATGTCAACATTATTATAATTATACTCTCAATATAGAGGAATTTATGAAAGCACTTAGAAAATTACTGGATAATATTAAACCGCACGTTCAGCCTGGAGGGAAGTTCGAGAAGTTCCATTCTACTTTCGATGCCTTCGAAACATTTCTGTTCGTGCCAAATACTGTTACCCATAAGGGTAGCCACATCCGGGATTCCATTGATCTGAAACGCACCATGAGCGTGGTAGTGATAGCGCTGATCCCCGCATTGCTTTTTGGGATGTACAATGTCGGCTACTGGCATTTCGCTTCTTTGGGACAGGAGGTTTCATTCATGCAGACATTCACCTTTGGTTTGCTAAAAGTCCTCCCACTCGTCATTGTTTCTTATGTTTCGGGGCTTGGTGTTGAGTTCATCTTTGCTCAGGTTCGGGGTCACGAGGTGAATGAAGGATTTCTGGTTACCGGAATGTTGATTCCATTAGTGATGCCGGTTGATGTCCCGTTATGGATGGTTGCTGTAGCCACTATTTTTGCAGTTACTATCGGTAAGGAGGCCTTTGGCGGAACCGGGATGAATGTGTTCAATCCTGCCCTGCTGGCACGCGCTTTTGTTTTTTTCGCCTATCCTGCTAAAATCACCGGCGATTATATCTGGACTGCCGGCTTATCTGGCGGAACAGGCATTATTGATGGTTTCTCAGGTGCTACCCCACTTGGGTTGGCCAGCGCAGGTCAAATGGATAAAATACCAGCCATAAATGAATTGCTGCTGGGATTTATCCCCGGTTCAATTGGTGAGACATCCAAAATTGCGATCCTGATAGGTGCTGCCATCCTGTTGCTGACTGGTGTTGGCAGCTGGCGCATTATGTTGTCAGGATTACTTGGAGGTCTTTCAATGACTTTAATATTTAATGCTGCAGGTGCTAATGCTTACATGGAATTAAGCCCGATGACGCAAATACTCATGGGGAGTTTTCTGTTTGGTATTGTATTCATGGCAACAGACCCTGTTACAGCCGCCCAGACCAGTAGGGGCAAATGGATTTATGGCTTTCTGGTGGGGATGTTTGCCATTATGATCAGGGTATTCAATCCGGCGTATCCTGAAGGGACAATGTTGGCTATTTTATTGATGAATGCTTTTGCTCCTCTTATTGACCATTATGTTATCGAAGCCAACATCAGCAAGAGGCTTAAACGGGCACTAAAAGCTTCAAATTCCTAAAAGGAGGTTCATTATGCATAGTAATAAATACATTTTCATTTATTCGGTTGTGATGGTCCTTATCGTGGCCGTCGCACTTACTGTAGTGGCCATTCAACTCAAACCGGCTCAGGAAAATAATATCCGCATTGAGAAAATGCAGAATATTCTGACCTCGGTTAACATTGTCACCACACCAAAAGATGCTGAAACAATTTACAAAAAGGTAATTATTAGTAACCTTGTTACCGATTCTAAGGGAACCGAAATCAGCGGTGTAGATGCTTTTAGTGTTGATCTCGCGGCGGAAATGAAGAAACCTGAAGCCGACAGAAAGTATCCGGTTTACTTGGCCCGACTTGATAATGGTGATACCTGCTTCGTATTTCAATTACGTGGTAAGGGATTATGGGGCCCAATATGGGGTTATATTTCTCTCAGGTCGGATATGAATAGTATCAGCGGAGTGATGTTCGACCACAAAAGTGAGACCCCCGGCTTAGGTGCTGAAATTAGTACCCCGGCGTTTATGGGGCAGTTTAAAGAAAAGCAAATATTTGATGCCCAGGGTAATTTCACCTCAGTTCAGGTTATGAAGGGTGGAGCTCCTGAAGGTGATGTGCATGCCGTGGATGCCATTTCAGGTGGAACCATCACCAGCAAGGGTGTTGAACACATGATTCACGACTGCCTGCTCGGTTATGAAGCGTTTATTAAAAAACACAACTCGACTAAACCATGAGTGAAGATAAAAATACCAGAGAACCAATGTTCTCTGCTAAGATTGTAAAAATTCTGACCAGACCTTTCAACCTGGAAAACCCGATAACTGTACAGGTTCTTGGGATTTGTTCAGCGCTGGCGGTTACCGTTCAAATGAAGCCTGCAATTGTGATGGCTTTGTCAGTGACTGTCGTAACTGCTTTCTCTAATCTGATTATTTCAACACTTAGAAATACAATTCCATCGCGCATCAGAATTATCGTTCAATTGGTTGTGGTGGCCGCATTGGTAATCATCGTAGATCAGGTCTTGAAAGCTTATGTTTATGATGTGAGTAAAAAGTTGTCGGTCTTTGTCGGGCTTATCATTACCAACTGTATTCTGATGGGGCGTCTGGAGGCTTTTGCCATGGCTCAGAAACCATGGCCTTCGTTTGTCGATGGTATCGGGAATGGTATCGGGTATGGCCTGATACTGATCACTGTCGGTTTTTTCAGGGAACTACTTGGTTCAGGGAAAATATTTGGGATTGATGTTGTACCCCAGTTCCTCTATGATGCCGGCTATGTGAGCAACGGTTTGATGATTCTCCCCCCGATGGCCTTGATTACCATAGGTGTGATCATCTGGTTACAACGCAGTAAGAATAGAGAACTTATTGATAAAAGCTGAGACTGCTGATAACTAATCCGAAAATTTAAGAAAATGGAAAATCTCTTTAATTTGTTTGTCAGGAGTATCTTCATTGACAATATGATCTTTGCCTATTTTCTGGGCATGTGTTCCTATCTGGCAGTTTCCAAAACGGTAAAGACTTCAGTAGGACTTGGTATCGCGGTAACTTTTGTTTTACTCATTACGGCCCCTGTGAACTGGCTGGTTGATACCTACCTTTTAAAGCCAGGCGCGATGACATGGATCGATCCTTCGTTTGCCGATGTTGACCTGAGTTATCTCAGCTTTTTGATCTTCATAGCAGTCATAGCGGCAATTGTTCAATTGGTTGAAATGGTCGTTGAGAAGTTTAGTCCAACCCTTTACAGCGCATTGGGCATTTTTCTTCCATTAATTGCCGTGAACTGCGCCATTCTCGGTGTTGCTCTTTTCGTCCAGGAACGCGAATATGAATCGATAAGTGAAGTTGTGGTCTATGCTGGCGGCTCAGGTCTGGGATGGTTTCTGGCCATTGCTGCTCTCGCGGCAATAAGGGAGAAGACACGCTATTCCCATATTCCGGCACCATTGAGGGGGTTGGGTATTGCCTTCATCGTTACCGGCCTGATGGCTATTGCTTTCATGGGCTTCATGGGAATAAAAATCTAAGTTAACTGTAAATCATCCATTGTAATGAATAGTATATTGTTAGCAGCCGGATTCTGGAATGTCCTGATATACGGCACGGTAATCTTTCTGTTGTTGATGATAATCCTGGTGGGAATGCTCCTTTTTGCCAAAGCAAAACTCACTCCCTCCGGCCCTGTCATGATTGTGGTTAATGATGAGAAGGTATTGGAAGTTACATCGGGCTCAAGCCTCCTTTCTACTCTGGCAGGCGAAAAGATTTTTCTGCCTTCGGCATGTGGTGGAGGTGGTACATGCGCGATGTGCCGTTGCAAGGTTATTGAAGGGGGGGGCTCGATACTTCCTACCGAGGTTGGATATTTTAACCGCAGGGAGATTAACGACCACTGGCGTCTTGGTTGCCAGGTTAAGGTTCGTGAAAACTTAAAGATTGAGATTGCCCCCGAAATCTTTGGCATCAAGAAATGGGAATGCGAAGTTGTTTCCAATCATAATGTGGCCACATTCATTAAGGAGTTTGTTGTAAAGCTTCCCGAGGGTGAACACCTTGATTTCAGATCGGGAGGATATATACAGGTTGATGTCCCTGCCTGTGAGGTTGACTACAAGAATATGGAGATCGAACCTGATTATCGCGAAGATTGGGATAAATTTAAGATGTGGGATCTCAAAATGAAAAATCCGGAGCCCATCTTCCGTGCCTACTCAATGGCCAACCATCCCGCTGAGGGTAATATTATCATGCTCAATATCCGGATCGCCACACCACCCTTCGATCGGAAAACAGGTGGTTTCATGAATGTTAATCCTGGTATCTGTTCATCCTATATCTTCTCCCGCAAACCTGGCGATAAGGTGACGATCAGTGGCCCGTACGGTGAATTCCATGTGAAGAACACCAACCGCGAAATGATGTTTATTGGCGGTGGCGCTGGCATGGCTCCCATGCGTTCACACATTTTTGACCAGTTCCTTACACGCCATACCGACCGTAAGGCTACGTTCTGGTATGGCGGCCGTTCACTGAGGGAATTGTTCTATGTCGACCAATTCGAGCAAATCGAAATGGACTTTAAAAACTTTAAGTTTAACATTGCTCTTTCGGAGCCGAAGCCAGAGGACAACTGGACAGGTTACAAAGGATTTATTCATCAGGTGATCATGGAAGAATACCTTAAAAAACATCCGGCACCCGAGGATATCGAATATTACCTCTGCGGCCCCCCGATGATGAATCAGGCCGTGTTGAAGATGCTTGATGACTATGGTGTGCCGAAAGAGATGATTGCATTCGACGATTTCGGCGGATAAAAGTTGTTTTGCTTTTGTAAGGAGGCTGTCTCAGAATAAGAGGCAGCCTCTTTTTTGTGTTTGCAATCTACCGATCAACTGTTGTGACGGCTGATATATTCGACCCGCCAGAACCAATCATCTGATATTATAAACTCAATCTTTCCCGACAAGGTTTTAAACTCCAACGAAGTTTCTGTCAGGGAATGTCATCTCATCATCCCGGGATTCTGTTTTGGCTAAATTTTCTTCTCGTTTGAGGAATCCCTGCTTCTGAAATCAATCAAATTTTAACCGGAATTCAAGCGTAATTCAGGCGAAGGTCGACCGGAGCGCTCCGGTTAATCTACGGTTGATCTACGGTTGATCTACGGTCGATCTTCGATTAAAGATAAAATATGACCCTTTTTCGGGATGACTCCAGCCCCTTCTTGATAAATTTTAATCAAGTGATGCCTCATTCATGGATCAGTATCCATGAATGATTCAAAATCGGTTGTAGAAATGATGCAGTGGTTTACAACTGATGATTATGAATGGTGAAGAGTCATATATAAAAGAGGCTGTCTCTTTTGAGGCAGCCTCTTTATAATGACTACGGAAGTTAATACCCCAAATCAGCCTTTTGGGTTATTTGGCAGAACCCTTCTTAAAAGTCATCGCCTTATCATTCTCAAGGCGGGTAATGAAGGCCTCATTGCCATTGTTTCTCAGGTAGTTGATGCCGCCAATACGGTCAGAATTGAAAACCAGACCAAACATTTTGGAAATGAAATTATTCAGTTTACCACATTGTTTTACATCGGTAAACTCTGCACAGGCAGCACACGATGAAAGATTGTTGGTGATACAGCAGGTGCGCACTTTGCACCAGGAGGCTTTCATGTTTTCCTGGCAACCCGGGCATTTTCCCTTCTGATATTTGGGACAGTTGGTGCAATAAAGGCCACAATAGCTGATGATAGGAGTGGAACTAGTTAAGGTCATTGGAATTGTTTTTTTGATTTTACTAAGCATAATATTTCTGGTGTTAAGATCAGGGAGATTTATAATAACCTGTTTTGAATGAGTGGCTGCCCCCGGAGGGGCCTTATCTTTTTAAAAATTGATTATTAGTTTTCCGGCATTGGCAGGGTGAAAGTTTTTTTCTAGTCTTAGAATTGACCGACATCATGTTAATGGAAATCATCTTTGCGACGTCCCTTTTTCTCAGCCAGTTTTTTTTTATCATCGACTCTTTTTTTCTTGGATGCTAAAGTAGGGCGAGTCGCTTTTCTTCGTTTTCTTGGTGTTAATGCTTTGGCGATTTGTTCGATAAACCGTAAGGTAACTTTCTCTTTGTTGCCCATCTGGGTTCGTTCTGTTTGGGAACTCATGACGAGTTCACCTTCCATGTTTATCCGGCTGGCAAGAGTGGTTAATACCATGCCTTTTTCCTCATCGTTTAATATTGTTGAGGCCGCTACATCAAAGCGCAATTCAACCCTGGTATTCACTTTATTTACATTTTGGCCGCCAGCGCCGCTGCTTCGGGTGGCACTGTATTCCAGTTCGGATCTCAGACCACGGGTTTCAAGTTCCTCGATTGTCATGATTGCTTATTGTTCTTCTTCGTAAAATTGAGCCTTTGAGGCTCCACATTTGGGGCATGTCCAGTCTTCGGGTAAATCTTCGAAAGGAGTTCCGACAGGAATATCTTGTGAGGGATCACCTACAGTAATGTCGTACGCGTAATCGCATAACATACAGGCGTGCAAAATCATGATCTGATGACTTTTTTAAAAATTGGATAAAAACTTTTGTATGCTTCTGTTTAACTGAAGAAAGGTGTTGAGGTTATCTGCCCCAGGAGTCGCGGTCGAGGCTCCTGAAGTTAATGGCTTCGGCCAGATGTTCCGTTTGAATTTCGGTACTGGTATCCAGATCAGCTATGGTGCGCGCAACTTTAAGAATGCGGTCATACGCACGGGCTGACAGACCAAGTCGCTCCATTGCGGTTTTGAGAATGGCACTGCACGCAGCATCAAGATGGCAATGTTCGCGTTGCAGTTTAGTGTTCATCTGGGCGTTACAATGGATGTCCTCGTAGGCCCTGAAACGAATCTCCTGAATGTCGCGGGCCTTCATCACCCGCTCTCTGATTACCTTGCTTTCTTCACCGGGCGACATCTCTGCCAGATCACGAAAAGGGACAGGTGTAACCTCTACCTGAATGTCGATACGATCCAGTAATGGACCAGAGATACGGTTCAGGTATTTCTGAACCATTCCCGGTGCACAACTACAATCGATCTCCGGGTGGTTGTAATAACCGCAGGGACATGGGTTCATTGCTGCTACGAGCATGAAACTGGAAGGATATTCAACTGTATGTTTTGCCCGTGAGATTGTAACCACGCGATCCTCCATTGGCTGGCGCATCACCTCAAGCACAGTGCGTTTGAATTCCGGTAACTCATCCAGAAAAAGCACACCATTTTGAGCCAGGCTGATCTCCCCGGGCTGTGGAAAAGTACCCCCACCCACCAGGCCTGCGTCTGAAATTGTGTGATGTGGTGATCTGAAGGGACGGACTGACAACAGTGCAATGTCGTGGCTCAGTTTCCCAGCCACGGAATGGATTTTGGTAGTTTCCAATGCTTCATGGAGTGTAAGTGGGGGTAGTATCGAAGGTAGTCTTTTGGCCAGCATTGTTTTGCCGGCACCTGGCGGGCCTATTAGTATTACATTGTGGCCACCTGCAGCGGCAATCTCGAGTGATCGTTTTATGTTTTCCTGGCCTTTCACATCGCTGAAGTCGAATTCATAATTGTTGAGGCTGTTATAGAATTCCTCGCGAGTGTTTACGATGGTGGGGGCAATTGTTTCTTCTCCTTTCAGGAAATTAACTACCTGGCGGAGGTTGGTTGCTCCATAAACCTTTAGGTCGTTCACGATGGCTGCCTCCCGAGCATTCTCTTCAGGAAGAATAAACCCTTTGAATCCCTGCGCCCTGGCTTCTATGGCAATGACGAGTGCTCCTCTGATGGGTTTGAGCGTACCGTCAAGCGACATCTCTCCCATAATCACATATTCATTGAGTTGATTTGAGGGAAGCTGTCCGCTTGCAGCAAGAATCCCTGTTGCAATTGTGAGATCGTAGGCTGACCCTTCCTTTCGGATATCGGCGGGAGCCATGTTGATCACTATCTTCTGATGTGGGAATCGAAGTTCGTTGTTGTTGAAAGCCGAGATGATCCGGTGCTGGCTTTCCTTCACCGCACTGTCGGGTAGGCCGACCATCAGGAAGTTAATCCCCTGATCGACATCCACCTCAACGGTGATGGGAATGGCGTTGACCCCAACTACGGCGCTGCCGAAGGTACTGACTAACATATCGGGTTGTTTTTGCGAAATAGGCTCAAAAAATGATGCCAGCGCTGATTACAAGAAAATGGTAGTTAATATTCTGATCGAACGAGGTGTAAACAGGGGGGTAGATTTCGGAATCAACCGAAACGGGGGTTTGGATGGCATAAATCATCCCCTCGAGTCTGGTTTGTTGATATCGGTATGAAGTGCTGATAAAGAACGTATTTCCGCCAGATGTAGGGAATTTGATTCCCAGTTCAGCGGCAGCCATCAGACCACCTCGATTGTGATAGTTATCATCCTGCACCAGGGCAGCATATCCTACATTAATGGCGAGGAAAGGCGCTTGGGAGAGCGCCTCAGGCTCAAGCCGGAGGTGCCCGAATACTGGCATCCATGTAGCTTGATTTGCCCGTTCTATGCCTATTCCTGCACCCAATGCCAACGATTCACTCAATCGCAGGAAGGTTACCCCCTGAAATTGAAAACCGGTTTCAGTCTGATCGGTCATGCCAATCATGACGCCAGGCGATAGCTGAAACCCATAGTCACCATCGGCAGTAGTATTTTGCAGCGCAAAATCTGCATTTGCAGGTAATTCTTCACGTTGCATGAAACTGATCTCATCGGGGTTGATGGTCAGTACCCCTTTCTCGGGATTCTTTAAAATTATAAATCCGTTGATGTCTTTTTTAATAAACTGGCCGCGAAGGGTTATCCCACTCTTTAGGGTCACCACATATTCATAGCCCTTTTCCTGTGCGAGTGCTGAAGTGAGTATGGCACCGACCAGCAGGAATAACATGAGAAGCGTTGAGCGTTTAAACATAGTTTTTCGATATTAGTGAATCATCATTCGGCATTATTTTATAGTCAGAGCCGCCCGTAAGGGTGTAAAACAGGAAAACCAAAAATCAAATCTTAAGTTTTAGCTTATAATCAGGATTCAGGCTTGTGCAGGCAAATTTTCATGACAAAAATACCAAAAATACAATGTCATATAGATTTCTTTCAGAAGTGTAGCCTGTCAGGATTTTGGTTTGTAGGAAGATTCTTGTAGAAAGTCTTGCCCCTGAGGAAGTTTAAAGAGTTGAGCGGGATGTGTGTCTGGGTGTTTTCTTAGATATGATTTAACTATTTGACTACCCATCCATTCACCGATTCGTCCGGGTGATGCTTTATCAAGCCCCGGGGTGAAGGGGCCATCGTTCATCATGGCACGAATATTAGCAGGATCACTGCTAAAGAGCATTTGTTTTTCGATCATCATTGCCCAGATGTTAGCCTCGTTCTGCTCACACCAGAGATACTGATCGGGAGTGTAACCTATGAGCTGCGCTGCCGGATAAGTTGGGAGGACAAGCTCCATCAGCGTCTGGTGCTTCCCTGCTTCAACCATCTGATCGATGAGTGGACGCTGAGACGTGTCGAACCAGAAATGAAAATTGAGTATTTGTTTTACTACTTCTGGTACAATATGTTCAGGGGTCATGTTGCGCTGAACATAAGCCGGGATGCCCAGTTTCTGATAACCCGGGAATCCATCACCAAGAAATTGATCAAGCGGAATGATAACCACGCTATCGTTTACAAATATTCCTGTTTCGGTGTCGTAGCCCGAAATATAGCTGAAAACCTGAGGAATTCTGAATTCCGGAATCACAGCCTGTATCCTCTGAAATGCAATGCCCAAAGCTTTTTCACAAGCAGTAAGGTCATTGAAAGTCTTTTCCACGGCTTCATATCCTTCAATAATAGTCTGGTCGGACAGATAATCGCGCATCTGGATCAATGCTTGTTCGCTATTATAACTATTACCAATGAAAAGCGGGTATTTTGGTGCTAATGTTTTAAGTCCCTGAACGAGTTCATTCTGTGGTATGTTAAAAAGATCGAGTTCATAACGCTGAATAAAGACCTCTGGCCTGGGGTACTTCGATAGATCGACCTCTTTCCAATTTTCTGGCTTTCTGACGCAACCGGTAAGCGAAGTCAGGGCAAGGATAAGCACCGGTAATGACCATAAGGTTTGTTTCATAATAATTATGTTTTATCCGCAAATGTACAAGTCAATAACGTAGAGTCGGGAAGTTTTATGCAAAAAAAAACCGCTATCGCTAGCGGCTTTTCAATCTTTCAGGAGTGGGTCAGAGGATCTTCCAACCTAAACTTACGTTAAAAGTATTGCTCTTCATTGAGCTATAGGTTTCTGAATCGTTAGAGATGTTATTCAGCCCAAACTCATAGCGTATGTCTAAGGTAAACATCATGACGTCCACACCGGCGCCAATGGCAGCACTCCAGATTGCATCCTTGAGTTTAATCTGATTATCATCAGGAACCAGATTTGAAATAGTCAAATCCTTGCTGATAATAAATGAAGCGATTGGACCTGCAAATACTCTTACGTTCACCATGGGTAAACTAAAGACCTTCGTACCGACCAAAACGGGGATATCCATTGTACCCATTTTATAGTCTGCGGTCACCGCTGGATTGACTGCATCACCAGCAACTTCAAGTATCCCGCCTCTGACACTGTAGAGTAATTCAGGCTGAACATAGAATTTGGTTCCAATTCTGACAAAAGCTCCCAGTTGAAACCCTGTCTTGCTGCTTTCTTTTAAAGCGGAGACATTACCAGCCATATCGGTTGAGAGTTTCGATACGTTTAGTCCAATCTTGGGTCCGAATGAAATCTGTCCAAACATACTGCCTGTAATTATCAGTGCAGCAATCATTAAAGTAATTTTTTTCATGTTTTGAGCGTTTTTATTATGCAAACATACATTAATTTTTGCGGCGGGTTGATGCTTACGCTATTTATTATGGATGAAAGCCTGTGAATAAACAACTTTTCAGTAATTTTGTTCAGTGATCGGCTGAAATTGCTTAAGAGAGTCGAATCCAGATACAATTCAGACACAATCATGTCGTTTTATTTCAATTAAACTATTTCATGTGATGAAAAGATTCATTTTTACCGGAATGCTGACAATACTTCTGGGCTTTACGGCTTCATCTCAGGTCGAAGACAGACCTTTTCAATTCGGAATTCAACTGGCCCCTAATATTGGCTGGTTGAGCCCTGATACAAAAGGTTATTCAGGTGATGGCGTTCAGGCTGGTTTTGCGTGGGGTTTTGTAAGCGATATTGCCATTGCCCGGAATTATTATTTCAATACCGGTTTTGATCTCAACTACCTGAATGGTAAGCTGGCTTTCGATACACAAATGATTTCCAATGGCGATACTACCTTGGGGGTAATGCATCGTAAATACAGCATGCGCTATCTTGAAATCCCATTAATGTTTAAGATGAAGACCAATGCGTTTGGTGTGTACCGCTTTTGGGCCAACATCGGCTTTGTGGCAGGAATCAATATCAAAGCAAAGACCAGCGATAATTACGTTCAGAAAAATGGCAAGGTTGTTAATGCTGAAGATGACGCTTTCGACGATATCGCTACTGCACGTCTTGCTTTGCAGTTTGGGGGTGGTATTGATTACCTGATCGATAAATCAACATTTCTTTTTTTTAGCCTTAATTACAATAATGGTCTAACCAATGTGCTAAACGGAAATAATCCGCTAACGCATGAATCACAGCGTGCTGTGCCCAGTTATCTGGCGCTCTCATTTGGTGTAATGTTTTAATCCTGCTAATATCTATGAAAATTGCCCTTTGCCAGATTAATTACCATATCGGTAATTTCGAGCATAATGTAGCACAAATCATAATGTACCTAAATAAAGCACGTGATAACGGTGCTGATCTGGCTGTATTCGCTGAATTGGCGATATCGGGTTACCCGCCACGTGATTTTCTCGATTTCAACGATTTCATCAATCGTTGTAATCGTGCTGTTGAACTCATTGCTGCTGAATGTAAGGGGATAGCTGCCATTGTTGGAGCCCCGGTCTATAATAATACCGGCAAGGGCAAGAGGCTCTTTAATGCGGCCCTCTTTTTGCACGATGGTAAGGTTGAACATGTGGAGCATAAGGCATTACTGCCTAATTACGATATCTTTGATGAATACAGGTATTTTGAACCTGGTCGTGATTTTCACGTTATTGATTACAAGCAGGAACGGATTGCCTTGACTATCTGTGAGGATCTCTGGAATGTCGGAACAGATCCGCTCTATACTTTTTCGCCAATGGAGAAACTTGAGCTACAGTGCCCTACGTTGATGATAAACATCGCTGCTTCTCCTTTCAATGCCTCTCAGTCAGCGGCCCGACATGCTGTTCTGAAGGAGAATGTCGCGCTTTTTAAATTACCGTTGCTCTATGTGAATCATGTGGGTGCCCAGACCGAATTGTTATTTGATGGAGGTTCGTCTGTATTGGCTGCCGATGGATCTCTTGTTGCAGAATTGGCTTATTTTGAAGAGGATTTTTTGCTGGTGGATTCCGAATCATTGAAGTGTGGTGGTTTTTCTGGTAATTCTACGGATTCGAGTCGTATACAGCTCATCCATGACGCCCTGGTGATGGGTATTCGGAATTACTTTGCAAAACTCGGATTCCAAAAGGCCGTTTTAGGGCTATCAGGTGGTATTGATTCAGCAGTTGTGTTGGTATTGGCAGCCCGTGCACTCGGGCCCGAAAACGTATGGGGTGTACTGCTTCCTTCAAGGTTCTCGACCGGGCACTCTGTCAGCGATGCGATTGAACTATCGGAAAACCTTGGCACACGCCATGATGTTATCAGCATCGAAGAGCCATTCAGTGCAATACAGAATACTCTTGCCCCATTGTTTGAAAACCTGCCGTTTGGTCTGGCTGAGGAGAATATGCAGGCTCGAGCCCGTGCGGTTATCCTAATGGCTTTATCAAATAAGTTCGGTCATATTTTGTTGAATACAAGTAATAAAAGTGAGGCTGCAGTTGGATATGGCACACTCTACGGCGATATGTGCGGTGGCCTTTCTGTGATTGGTGATGTGTACAAAACAGATGTGTTTGCGCTGGCACATTATATCAACAAGGATCGTGTCGTGATTCCTGAAAATATCATAAGCAAGCCACCTTCTGCCGAATTACGGCCCGATCAGAAAGACTCCGATTCACTACCTGAGTATGATATCCTCGATGAGGTGCTTTTTCATTACATCGAAGAATTCAAAGGTCCTGATGAAATCGTCGCCATGGGCTTTGATAAGGCTCTGGTATCACGGATATTGCGGCTTGTTAATCTCAATGAATATAAACGACATCAGACGCCACCTATATTGAGGGTAAGTGCCAAGGCATTTGGTATGGGCAGACGTATGCCTATTGTGGCCAAATATCTTGGCTAATTATGCTGTTGGTGTTAGAGAAGGAAATCTCTTACTATCGATACAAATTTCTGAAATTGGTCAACATGAATTGCATGGCCGGCCTCGCTGATTTGCTGATGAAGTGTGTTGGGAATCTTTCTACATAATATTTCTGTGTCTTCATGCCCGAATATGAGGTCATGGCTTCCACTGATAATCAGCGTTGGCGCAGTGATGGTTTGAATACCAGCTGAGTGAAACCTGTTTATACACTCAGTCTGTCGGCGGAAAGCAGTCACAGAAGGATTATAGGGATAATCAATGGCAAGGTTTAGTGCTGCTTCTACCATTGACTTTTTCGTGAAGAAAGAGGGATGAAATAGCAGAAAAAACAGGTTGGTAAACCACTGACGGGCATCTGTTCCAGCCTCAAGAAGGTCAGCCATATTGGTGAAAAGTACTTGATTACGGGGCGATACAAAAGAGGATGTTGCTTCCAGAATCAATTTTTCTACCAACCACGGGTATTTAACGGTCAGGGCTTGAGCAATGAAGCCGCCCATGGAATGACCTAAAATTGCAGCTTTGTTTATGTTGAGGAGGTTGAGCAATGCAACAGTATCATCGGCCATCTGTTCTATACTGAAACCGGTTGCTGAAGAGTTTGTACGACCTGAACAGCGATTGTCGGGACAGATCACTCTGAAGTGTTTTGATAATTGATGGGCAACTGCTGCCCAACTCTGTGAATCGGATGCAAGTCCGGCCAGTAATACTAAAGCAGAACCAGTACCCTGATCTTCATAATAAAGTTTTATTCCATTTAAGCTCGCGTAGGGCATATGTTTTTAAGGGCAATAATAGTGAAATTTCTCACATCTGATAGTTATCAGGGCTGGTTCTTGATGTCTCTTCCGCTTGAATTTCTATCTTTGCCACTCTTAATTAGGCCTATGTCATTTCAGTCAATTTTTATTACACGCGATCTGGTATTCAGGTTCCTGAAGTTTGGAGTCGTAGGATTTTCTGGCGTTTTCGTTGATTTTGGAATTACCTGGATATGTAAGGAATGGATTAAGATACAACGTTTTGTGGCAAACGCCATCGGATTTTCAGTTGCAGCGACTTCCAATTATTTTCTGAACAGGATATGGACCTTCGAGAGTCATAACCCACACGTGATGGTAGAGTTTAGTCAGTTTTTTATTATCTCTATGATTGGCCTTGTGATCAATACCTTCATTATCTGGATGCTTGACAGAAAATTTTCGGTTAATTTTTATCTGGCCAAGCTTTTCGCCATAGGTTTCGTGACACTTTGGAATTTTGTCGCCAACAATTACATCACTTTTGCATAAAATTATTTTTTTCTGATAGGATGCTGGACTTCTTTTGCAAAAAGAATTTGTTCCTATTCAGTTTTTTGATAATTATGATCTGTTTTGGATAGAAAAAAGGCAGCCTGTTGAAGCTGCCTTTCCGTGTTATACTATTTCTGAGCTATTTTTAAGCGGTTATTCAGGTTCAGATTTGTGTTCTTCCGGTTTCTCATCTGCTTTCAGGTAGGAAGGCAGGTTGAGCCCGGCCATATTGAATAAGTCGTTGAGCGGCGGAACCGATTTCATCATGTTCGAGACGAAATTAGCGGTACTCGATGACCCATTTTCAGCGCCTGAGTCCCAGACAGTGATTTTATCGATTTTTATATTTTTCACAGCTTCAACCTGTGTACGCACCAATTCGGGCAATTTTTCGATCAGCAGCAACTGGAACGCCTTTGAAGGATCGCCACCGGCAGCATTTACCACTTCACGATAGCCTTCAGCCTGTTTGGTAAGTATCTCGTATAGACCACGGGCTTCGGCATCCATTTTTGCAAAGATAGCATCAGCTTCACCCTTGGCATTTACCCTGATCCGTTCTGCGTCTGCCTGTGCCTCGATGATGAGCCGCTCCTTGGCGATTTGCGCGGGCACCACTACATTGGCAACCTGTGTTGACCTTTCGCGCTCAGAACGGGCGGTTTCTGCCTTCTGTTCGGCGAGATAGGCTTCCTCAAGTGCTTTGGCCTGCTGAACTTTCTCGGCGGTGATGGCCAAACGTAGGGCTTCTGCTTCTTTTTCACGACGTAGGGCATCTGATCCTGCAATATTTATTTTTGCCTCATTTTCTCCACTAACAGCTATGGCATTGGCTTCCGATGTCTTGATTCTGGTATCCCGTTGGGCTTCTGCACGTCCGATAGCTTCATCTTTAGCTGCGACGGCAATACTTACTTCTTTATCTTTGTTGGTAACTGCAATTTTTACATCCCGGTCACGGTGTGTCTCGGCAATCTGAACATCACGTTCTCTATCGGCCATAGCCTTACCAGTTTCACCAATTTTTTCCTGCTCAGCTACGCTAACCTTGGCCTCATTGATGGCTTTGGCTGCTGCCTCCTTACCCAGTGCCTCAATATAGCCCGACTCATCACGAATATCGGTTACGTTGACGTTGATGAGCTTTAAGCCGATTTTCTTCAACTCGGTGTCGACATTTTTGGAGATGTTGTCGAGGAATTTATCTCGATCAGAGTTAATCTCTTCAATTGTCATGGTGGCAATCACCAGACGGAGTTGACCAAAGAGAATATCTTTTGATAATTCCTGGATTTGATCTGGTGTGAGTCCTAATAGTCGTTCGGCTGCATTGTTCATGTTCTCGGATTCAGTCGAGATGGCGATGGTAAAACGGCAGGGAACATCAACTCGGATGTTTTGACGGCTTAGCGCATTGGTAAGGTTGGCTTCTATCGAGATGGGTTTCAGGTCAAGATAGGCATAATCCTGAATTACCGGCCAGATAAAGGCGCCTCCGCCATGGATACACCTCGCCGAGGTTCCTCCGGTTTTGCCGTAAACGACAAGAATCTTATCCGACGGACAGCGTTTAAAGCGGGAAAGAAGCGTAATCACGGTGATAAACACCACGATTACTGCAACAACTACAATGATGAAAGGGTCTACCATAACTATAAAATTTTAAGTTAAATTTTCTCTACTACAAGTATTTCGCCTGATTCAACGGCGGTAATTTTTACCAGACTGCCTGACGGAATTTGAGTTCCCCGTGTGATGGCTGTCATTTCATGCATGCTACCTTTTATACTTACTAAAACTTTTCCTGTACCTGATCCCAATTCTGGTACCGTGAGATATACTTCTGCTGTTTTTCCCAGGCTGTCTTTGGGCTTCATTGTATTATCCTCGTTCAGGCGGCTCATCTGTTGCATAACGAAGAAAAAAACAGCAATCAGAACGATGCCTGATATCAGGGCAAGGATGATTACGATACTCTTTGATTCGAAGGTGTTATAAAACGAAACTCCACCCCAGCCAAACCCCAGTAGGAAATTAACGAGATTTCGCAGCGAGAAAAGTTGAAAGGGAATTCCTGAATCACCATCCAGATTGCTGTCGAAATCGGCAACGGCGCCATCGGTGCTGTCCATTCCTATAAAAGTGGTAATGGTTTGAATCGCGAAAACCACACTTACGGGGATTGCAATGTACCAGAACATCCGGAGCATCGGGTCAAGTTGAGATAGAAATTCCATGATTGATAATGTGTTAATGAATAGTTGAAGGTAGTTCAAGCCACACTTATACTGGTTTCAAATATAGGAATTCTTGGTGACCAATGCCTCATTTTGAATTGAATTGAGAAGGCCTTTTTTTATCCGGCAGTGTTAAGTTTAAAATGATGTTCTTAACTGTCGGGCCGGTTATCATATTTCAGGGAAGAAACCATTGCGCCAATTCCTTGTAAGGCAGCGTCGTGTTATCTCTTACAATGCGCTGAAGTGCCGATGCTTTTGGGTTAATACGTTGCTGTTAATTCAGGCGACAAATCAATCAGCCAGTCCGTCTTCAGGCAGAATTGAAATTGAAGCAGAGTAACAAGGGTTTTTTATAGTGGATTCTTATCAAAAAAATCTGTTTATCAATTGTTGTCGCTTTAGATGGTCATACAAAAACCTATTGTACGATATTTTGGAGTGCGAGTAATGCTGGTCAGAATCCCGTAATAATGCAAATCCCCCCTTCTGGTACTAACGAATTCAGATTCCTGATGCGAAATCGGGATTCGGGATATGTTTATCAGAAGGGAGGGTATGCAGAAGAGAATCTCTTTTACGCTTTCAAGCTATTATACCGGTGACTGAAAGTTATTTTTAACGCGACAGCTTGTCAGGAAAGAGCCTTCGGGTTTTTCTTTTCTCCGGGCTCAGGGCTGCAATTAAGGGGGGCCATAAACCCCAACTTTAATATCCGTTTTATTTTATTACTTCAGCAAGTTTCTTTTTCAAATCTTCACCCCGTAGGTTTTTAGCAATGATAATTCCTTCAGGATTCAGTAAAACGGAGTGCGGGATACTGTTTACACCATAAAGCTTTGCTGGTGCGCAGTTCCATCCCTTAATATCGCTTACATGTAGCCATGCCATATTATCATCCTTGATTGCCTTGAGCCATTTTGAACGTTCATTGTCGAGTGATACGCCGAGAATGACGAGACCTTTTGGATTGAACTCAGCATAAGCAGCAACCATGTTGGGGTTTTCAGCCCTGCAGGGACCGCACCATGATGCCCAGAAATCGATGAGGACGAACTTTCCTTTGAGTGAAGAAAGACTCAGGGGATTGCCGACGGTATCGTTAAGGGTGAAATCGGGGGCAGGCTTGCCAATAGCTACATTGTGCAGAATTTCACTACGTTCTTTAAGTTTTTTTACGTATATGTTTTCCGTAATTTCGACTCCGAAAGTACCGATGATTGAATCAAGTTGCATATCGCTAAGGTCGAAAATTAACTCACGTCTTACGAGGTAAGGAGCCACAGCTGAATGACTGTTTTCGGCAATAAAAGTTTTTAATTTGGTCTTGTTTTCTTTATCGGCTGCTTCAAACTGTGCATAAATTTCTTTTTGTTTTATGCTGTCTCCATTGGCTTCAGCGTTTGCGTATTCCTGATATAACTGAGCCGATAGTTTTTCAAAATCACGTTTGCCGGCGAGATGCTTGTTGTAAACATCCTGTGTAGGTCCCCCGGTTATGGAAGCCTGTTTAAGGCTATCAATCTTTCCGGTCACCTGTATGGTCGCATTTTCAAGGAAAAGGTTGAGGGTTCCTGCTGATTTGGTAAAGGTGATGTAGATCATTTCGGGGTCAGCTTTTTCACCGGTAAAAGTGAAAGAGTTTTCTGTGATAGTCGTAGTATCGATGGCCAACAATCCTGTGTCGGTTGCTATTTGCATAATAGCCTGACCATCAGCTAGTCCTTCGATGGTGGCAGTTAGTTTAAATGTGTCAGGTCTGCCGCAGGCAGCAGCAATAAACAAGATGAAAAGGAATTGGTATAGCTTTCGCATTTTTATTGAAATTAAAGTGGATGTTTTATTTCTTTTTGCAAAGAAAGAAATAATTCCGATTCAGATAACACTTCGTTAAAATGTTGGCCTTTATACCTGGTGGACTTTCATTTCCGAAAGAAGTTCAGAAAGGGGGCAATGCTTTTTGAATCAGTGTGTCATTCAAGACAATGAGGTTCTCCAAATCAGGCACCTGACTAATATCATTCCCTTCTCCTTTAAATTGGGAATACCTGATGTTCTGCTGTCTGGAATTCTCACTTTCGGGGCTATCACAGAGCGAAGTGGTCAAGTTTTATTGTATGCATGATTCTATACTCAGTCGGTAAAGGCAGAAACAATGGTGAAGCTGTTTTTTAAGGGTAATCCTGTAGGTTTTGGTTTGCTCCTTCCTGATAATTCACGTTATCACCTTCATTATCATCATCTTCCCAAATGTATTCAGCTTTTTGAGGCCCTTCTCCCCGAAACCAGATAGCAGCGATCACGCCAGTGATTAAACCACTGAGATGGGATTCCCAGGAAATGTTTTGACCCGGGAAGAACTGAGGAAAGATGCCCCAGACCATGCTGCCATATAAAAATGTAACGAGAAGAGTGAGAGCCATCAGTCCGGGGTTTCGCTTGATGAGGCCACTCACGAAGTGAAAGGCGGCCAAGGCATACACAACACCACTGGCACCGATGTGAACCGAAAAACGAGCCATAAGCCATACCAGAAAACCTGTAAATACCCATGAAAGGATCATTACTATGTTTGCAACTTTTGGATAGAAAAGGTAAAGCATGCTACCCAGGAACAGGAACGGGACTGAGTTGGAAAATAAGTGCTTGAAATTGGCATGAAGGAGTGGGGCCGTTAAAATCCCTGTGAGACCTTCGATGTTCAAGGGACGGATGCCCCAGTGGGCAAAGCTGATACTCAGTTGCCATTCAGTAATTTTTATCAGCCACATCACAGCAAGCAATATTCCAGGAATGGTCATGCTTTCCAGAATTTTCTTTTTCTCAGTATCCATTCTGATAAATTGTTAATCAGCAGAAATTTAGATTTTTCTGCGTAAGATTAGCCGGTCATACAAGAACAGTGCCGCGAAGGTAAATACGCCAATTCCGGTAAAAACTATCCAGATGTTACCAGGCTGATATGTGTCCCAAAGGTATTGCGTGAGTTGTTGCTTATTCATCCCCATCATCGAGGCAACTGCCTCAGTATACTGGGTTTGGGAGAATCCTTCCCCTATGGCAGGGAGATCAAGACCACGGGATGCAACTTCGCGCTGAAGGAGTGTCATTTTGTCCGACATGATCTGATACAAATCTCCGGAGAGAAATCCGGCAGCAAGGTTTCCCAACGCCAGCGGAATATAACTGCAGCCCATATAAAGTGCTACTTTCCCTTCGGGAGCAATGCGTCCTATGTATTCGGTTACTTTAGGTGAGGTGGTCATTTCGCCCAATCCGAAGATAAGGATGCTAAAGAACAGGAAGAAAGGGTTGTTGAAGGCAAACATCAATCCGATGCCAAGGGAGGCAATCAGGATGCCCGACATCATGGTGCTCAGTGGTTTGAAGCGCATAACAAATCCTGATACAACTACCTGGAACAATACAATAAACATAGCATCCATGTTGGTAAGCATCTCAGGGTTGATTATTCCTTCAGGTGTTCCTACTGCTCCTGCAAAGCCTGGTGAAATTCCATGGAGCCAGTTGTATATTAGTGAGGTATCCATCCATTGGCCGATATAGACAGGCAAACTGTAGAACAATTGGAGATACATGGACCAAAAACCGGCAATGATGATCAGGAAAACCGTGAATTTAATATCTGTTACAACCCTTGCTACATTCTTTATGATAGTTTTCATTTCAGTAAGAACCGATTCTGCCTTTCTTGATGAGGGCGGTTCGGTGTAAAACAAAAGCATCAGGAGGTTCAAACCGATGATGACTGCGGAGACGTAAAATACATAATTCCAGTTGAAAACTCTTAGTTTACTGGCAATAACAGGACCGATAAAGGCCCCGATGTTCACGATCATATAGAAGATACCGAAGCCAAGGCCAGAATTTGTTGCATCGGTTGTACGGGCAATTGTAGCGCTGATAACAGGTTTGAAGAGTGCCCCGCCAATAGCGATGATGACGAACACACTATAAACCGACCAGAATGTTGTGACCCGGCTCATTAAGAAGTACCCGATAAGGAGTACTACAAAAGAGACAGCAAGTACCCTTTTATAGCCAAGGCGATCGGCCAGTGCTCCGGTAAAGATGGGAAGGAGGTATAGCATAAAAGTGACCGTTCCCATTATCTGGCCTTTTTCTGACTGGCTGAATCCTAACGCACCCTTATCGGTTGGGAGGGTAATATACAGCGCAAGAACCATAAACATACCATACCATGCCCATCGTTCCATCAACTCCATGATATTGGCAATCCAAAATGTTCGGGGAAACCGGCTTAAAATTGATTCTGTTTTTTTCATAGAAGATAAAAATGGCCGTCTGTTAGTTTAAAACTATCAGACGGCCATTTGTTTAATTTTTATTCGGGGACTGTTATTGAAGAGAGTACTCAATGGCAATCCGATTGGTATCACAGACGATAGGTGTAGGACAGGTGTCGGTCATAGCTACTTTTAGTGAATCATTAACATATATCGCCAGCGAAAAGTATGCGCTGTCGCGTACAGTGAAAGCCTCCAGAAACAACCGGTCAAAGGTAGTTCCATAGAACTCATAGGACCACTCCCTGATGGTATCGAAGTATTCGGAAACATGGTTTGAATATTTCGGATTCATATAAGTAATGTAAAAGTTGGAGGGAGACTCCAGATTGCTTGAAACAACATACTTGACCCTGTATATTTGTGTCGGACGGCTCACGTCTTCTTTGTTGCAAGAGATAATGATAACAGTTAGAAAAGCGATGAAACTTACAGCAATCAGCTTGTGAATATTTTTCATTTTCCAATGGTTTTTCAGAACGTTACAAACTTACATGATTTTTTAATTACAGCAAAAAAAATCCTCATCCTTTCTGCAATACGGTGTTGAATTATATTTGTTTCATTATTTATTCAAGAGAATTAAATGAATATGAGGTTTTAAGAGTGGCTTTGAGTGATGACTGTCATTTATAGTTGGTAATTTTTCAGATGTTTATGCCTGATATTGGATCAGCATTATTGTGCAATCGTCTGCTTTTCAGTTTCAGAGGATGTGGAGATATATGGCTCAATTTTCCGAAAGAGTTCTTCATACATTGGTTTAAGTGCACGAAGGTCATTTTTAGATTTGAATCCTTTTTGTTTATCTCTTTCCTGACAGATGATTTTGACCATGTAATATTCCAAATAGGGGTGTTTCAACAGTTCCCGGAATGTAGCTGTATTTATGTTGATCTTTCTGATCAGAGAGGTATCAATCAAAACCATGGAGTCAATTTGATGAAATCGTATGGTGTCCATACCGAAAACATCCAATAGCTGCTCTTTTTTTACAAAGCCACCAAGTCTGTTGCGATACTTAATAATTCTGGAGGCAAATGCAGGCCCGATGCCGCTGATAGTAGTGAGGGTTGCCGAGTCAGCACCATTGATTTCAATAGGTACTGACGTTTTAAACACAGGCCATTTTATACGGGTAGAACTCGCCGAGTCAACAGGCCAGGGTGTTGTCTGTGGGATGTTAATAAAAGGTTCCAGCCTTCTGTAGTCGTTGGAATCAAGACAATACAATTTAGCTACATCTTCTTTTTTATAAAATTTTCCGCCGCTGGTCATGTAATTTCTGATAGATCTAACCTGTCCATTGTTAAGACCAAGTTTTTTCCATCCTGCTTCATCGATGGTGTTGGGATTGAATTTAAAAAGGGTTGGTGTTTCTGATCGATCATAAATTTCTGAAGCAAATCGGTTGGGCTTATTAACCCAAGTTGTCATGCTTTTCTTTCTTGTTTTAAGAAATTCCGCAGCCTCGGCCTTGTATTGTTTTTCTAAGTCTTTGTCATCTGATTTCTTAATTTGTGCTGGTGGCCACCACCAATCGGCTGTGGCGGCTGCAAGGAGTAAAATGAGCAGTAATGCAATTCCGCGCTGTTGTCTGCGATTGAATGAAAGAAACTGTTTGATAAGGTTTTTCATAATTCAACGAATCTGTTGAGGAATTGTTTCTTGAATAAGCCATTGGTCGATTAATCAATGCTGTGGACGACGGCTGGCTAACTGGCTGTTGAAACTTTTTTCATGGAATACTGTTACATAATGATTCAATTCCAAAAATATGAAATTATTTTTCTCATTATCAACTTTTATTATCACCTTCTTTCTGACATTCACAGGGGTTCAGGCTCAAAAAAAATCAACCGACATCATTGGCTTTTGGCTAAATGAGGATGGAGATGCCAAAATTGAAGTATTCAACAAAGGCGGGAAATATTGCGGTAAGCTGGTATGGCTGAAAACCCCGATAGATACTGATACTAAGAAGCCCAAGCTCGATAAGCACAATCCTGTTGCCTCGCTCAAAACACGCCCTTTGTTGAGTCTTGAAATACTTACCGGGTTTGTGTTTGATGGCGATGATGAATGGAATGACGGTAAAATTTATGATCCTAAAACCGGAAAGACATATAGTTGTCTGATTAAATTCGAGTCGCCCGATAAGTTAAAAATCAGAGGATATATTGGCGTGTCCTGGGTAGGTAAAACTACAATGTGGACCCGTGCAACGGCTCCTTGATGACCAGTTATAATTAAAATTTCAATTTGCTTCCGATGAATATTTTACAGGTTATCGGAACGTATCTGTTTGAATGTCATTTTTTCTTTTCTTTGCACTGACGAATTATTAACCAAAAAAGTTCTTTTTATGCGAAAGACTCTTCTTGTACTGTCATGCTTTGGCATGATGGCTACTACCGTGTTGGCCGGCGGTTATCAGGTCAGGCTTCAGGGAGCTCGTCAAACCGGGATGGGTTTGATTGGAACTCCTTTAGCTTTTGGATCAAGTTCAATTTTCTATAATCCCGGCGCAATGGGTTTCAGTAAATCGCGCTTCGATTTCACGGTAGGAGGTAGTGCGATTATTTCTCGTATGTCCTTCCAATCAATTAATTCTGATTACACAGCTAAAACTGACAATCCTGTCAGTCCACCCTTCTTTGCTTACGGTCAGGCAAAAATAACCGACAGACTTACTGCGGGTATTGGAGTGTACACTCCTTATGGTAGTAAAAGCGTATGGCCTGACGATTGGAAAGGCCGCTACCTGATTCAGAACATCTCTCTTCAGGCTATTTATATCCAACCGACTGTAAGTTATAAAGTGACTGACTGGATGGGTTTTGGAGCGGGGCTGGTATATGTACATGGTAAAGTTGAACTTGAGAAGGGCGTCCCTTATAACGAGGGATCAAAAGCAAATTTAAAAGGTTCGGCAAACAATCTGGGTTTTAATGTTGGTGTGTTTGCCAGACCAACTGAAAAACTCAGCATTGGTATCGACTATCGTTCGCACGTCGACGCAAAAGTTGAAGGTGGTGATGCTACCTTCACGATTCCTGCTGGTGTTTCCTCATTGATTCCTGCAACTAACAAGTTTGATGCGTCTCTTCCTCTTCCCGCAAACCTTGATATCGGTATCGCCTATCAGGTAACTGATAAGTTGTTACTGGCTGTGGAATTTGACTATGTTTTTTGGGGAAAATATGATTCTATCAGTTTTACTTTTGCCCAGTCAGGTAACATACTTAGCTCTGTTAATCCCAGAATGTATAGTGATAGGTTGATCCCGCGAATTGGTGCCGAATATTCCCTGAATGATAAGCTACAGTTCAGACTGGGCGCTTATTATGACCAGACACCTACCAGTGAAGATTATTTTAATCCGGAAACCGTAAGCCTTAATACAATCGCTGTTTCCTGCGGTGTTACATATAAGCCCATCGAGAATTTGCGGATTGATTTTTCATATCTACAGCTCCATGGCCTGGAAAGTGAGCGGGCATACCTGCCAGCTAATTTTACTGGCAAGTATCGCAGCTTTACTGCGATCCCTGGAATCGGTATCAATTATAGTTTCTAACCTTAACAGTCCATCGATTATGAAAACAAGAATTTTAATATTTGCCATATTTTCTGTGGTGCTGGTAGCATGTCAGCCTGAAATCGACGAATTTCAGGCAAGTAAGGGCAATGCCGATTTTACTAAATATGTCGCCATAGGTAATTCCCTTACCTCAGGTTATGCCGATGCTGCGCTATATCATTCTGCGCAGGCCAACTCATACCCCGCCATCATGGCAGCTCAGTTCGCCAAGGTAGGCGGAGGAAATTTTATACAACCAGTTGTCAACAGCGAATACGGCGTTCTGTCTGGTAAAAGAGTGTTAGATTTTGCTGCCGACTGTAAAGGTGTTGTCGGACTTTCACCTGTTCCTGCAACTGGTACACCAGAAGGCTTGGCTCATGTTGGTTATGCTGTTAATAATTTTGGAGTTCCTGGTGCTAAGTCATATCACCTGTTGGCCCAGAACTATGGAAACCCTGCTGGTTTGGTTACTACTCCCATGACAGCCAACCCTTACTTCGTTCGGTTTGCCTCTTCACCTTCTATTAGTGTTATGGAGGATGTCATGGCGGCACAGGGAACCTTTTTTAGCCTTTGGGTCGGGAATAATGATATACTTGGCTATGCAACAGCCGGTGGTGAGAACACTCAGGGAGATTCAATTACACCGGTCAATTTCTTTAGTGTGATATACAATGGACTTGTTAGTACTCTGACTTCAACAGGTGCCAAAGGCGTGCTTGCCAATATTCCCGATATAACGGAAATACCTTTTTTTACAACAGTTACATATAATGGGTTGGTGCTTACTGCCGAGCAGGCTGTACAACTCAATGGTGCTTATGCACAGGTTGAGGCTTATCTGGCATCTATAGGTGTACCCTATCAGTATAACTTTAATTTTCAGGCAGGAGCAAATGCTTTTGTGATTGAGGACAGAAACTTTCCGATCGCTGCCTTACCTAAGGCATTGAAGGTCCGGCAGATTCAGCCTGGTGAACTGATCTTGCTGACTGTACCACAGGATTCGATGAAATGTTATGGAATGGGGTCGTTTAGTACAGCGGCTTTGATGCCATTTGGTATTCCTCAGAATTATGTACTGGATGCTCAGGAGGTAGCTATTATTAATAATGCTACTGCTGCTTACAATGTGGTGATTAAAGCCGCCGCTGAAAGTAAGGGACTTGCTTTAGCAGATATGAATTCCCATCTACGGAATTTAAAGTCCGGATTGATTTACGATGGTCTGACCTTCACCACGACCTTTGTCACCGGTGGTGTGTTCTCGCTTGATGGCGTCCATTTAAATCAACAGGGAGCTGCAGTGGTGGCCAACTTCTTCATTGATGCTATTAACAAAACCTACTCGGCCAGTGTACCAAAGGCCGAGGTTACGCAATACCCGGGAATTTTATTCCCGTAGTAAGTTTTTTGTATTCAGGAAACATGAGATTAATAAAACCGGCCCGGTATTCCGTGGCCGTTTTTTATTTGATGATGAGTTCGGAGTTCTGTAGTCTTAAGCTGCTAAAATCTTCAACCTGCGGGACACCTGAGGGTAGTTGGTCGGGGCTGAATGTGGTTGTAAGAGCCAATACTTTCATTCCGGCCGATAAAGCAGCTTGTATTCCCATCGGGGCATCCTCGAAAACGAGGCAGCGGTTGGGGTGGATATTTAAATGAAGGGCGGTTTTCTGGAAGATTTCCGGGTCAGGTTTGCTTTTGGAGATGCCAGAAGCATCAATAACTATCTGAAAATAAGGTTTTAAATGACTTTCCGCGAGTGTGAATTCTACATTCTCAGTTGGGGCACTCGTAGCAAGCGCCAGAGGGATGCCCAACTGTCTAAGCGAATCGAGAAAGGCTGGTAATCCTTTGGTGGCTTTTACATGTCCAAGATATGATTCCCGGTAAAGTGACTCCTTTCTGGCTGCAAGTCTGTCCAGTTCTTTTTCGTTAATCTTACGGTTCATCATCTTTCCGAATATCTCCCGGTTGGTCGATCCAAAGGTGGCAAGCAATTCATCATTTGTGGCTTTAATGCCTTCCTCATCGCACAATCTGCGCCATGCCAGCATGTGATAATCGCGATTTGGAACGATTGTGCCATCCATATCGAAGATAACAGCTTCGATTGTGCTGTCGTTAAATGTTATACAAGGACTATTCATAGTTAATGGTTTGTGGACGTTTAGGCCTGAAGTCGAGAAACTGGAGAGACGTTACACCTGTGAATTCAAACATAAACCCGGGCTTGTTATCGGGCAGCCCGGGATAAAAGCCAGCACGCAGCTTAATGGTCTTGATTACCAGATTTTCATTTCGCAGAAAACAACCGATTCCAAACCCTGAATAGAGATGTTTGTCGCCTTGCTGTCCGGGTTCAGGCCCTACCCAGGCAAGATTGGCAAAGGTAAACCAGGCTAATTTGAAACCATAATAGTAAACCGGGGTATACACCATGCTGGTGACATTAGCCGTTATCTTCTGGTTGCCTGAAAAATGAAGCGTATCATCCGAGTCAAGTCCTCCAATGCCGAGTTCATTGACCACATTAATGGATTCTCCATCGAGCCGGCGAAGACCCGTTACATACTTAAGGGTTACGAAATGCCTGACTTTATTGAAGAATTTGTTTTGAAGCGGTGAAAAATATCCGATGGTGATGCCTAAATGGCCCTGCGACAATTGCTTCTTATTCCAATAGCCATCCCATGTGGCTCTGCCCGAGAGGTATCCGAAACCTGTCATAAACTTTGCCAGACCGGCTGAAACACTTGTATAGAAGCGGTTAGAGTATTCATAGGCATCGGGACCAAAATTTACCGCTATCTGATACCCATATGGAATATCTTCTGTTCGACCGAATTGATATATGTAATTACCGGTATAGTATGCGTTTTTCGACAGGATAAGACCGGCGAGAACTTGCGACGAATTGTGAAACAGCTGATTGCTGTCGGCATCAACATAGGGACGTTTTGAATAAAGATTGTTTTGCAATGCTGCCGCAAAGACCAGGTTGGTTGCGTTGTAGCGGTTCCCAATTCTAAGGGCTTGGCCAAGCCACAATACCTGTTGGTTCAACTGGAGTTTTTCATCTCTGAAATTTGGCGAAAAGAGGGTTTTTTCCTCATATTGATGGTAGAGTTCAAGACCTCCGGCCACCTGGGTGCCACTGCTGAAAAAGTCCCGAAACAGCTTAAATCCATAGCTTCCGCTCCTGTCCTCTGTCACGATATTTGCTTCTGCATTTACAAATGTTCCCCTGATGTTGTCTATCCGATACCCAATTTTGGAAGCCTTAAACAGTACTCCATTCTTTGCATTGATCCTGACATTGGTTGAGATACGGTGTCCTCGTCCAAGAAAGTTTTGGTTATATACATCCAAATCCCAAATTAAGATGTTGGGGATCCCAATATCAAGTCCAAAGGAGAACAGGTCTTTCGTAATAACAAAAATATCTGCTTCTCCTGGCGTTTTTCTATCTGGAACTACTTCAATAATAGCGTCTTCAAAGTATGGCAACGCCCGAAGCAATTGCGCGTTTTCAGCCAGTTCTACCGGATCAATGAGGTCTCCTTCCCTGAACAGCAGGTTGGCCATAATGACACTTTCCCGGGTAGTCATGTGTAGTTTGTTGCCTGTTCTTGCCATCCACGATTCGGGTTTTCTGCCCGGATTGGATAGCGTAGGGCCGAAAACATCAATTTGTTCAATTTCTATTCTCTTTATCTTTAGCCCTTTGTAGGTATTGTAACGATTGATACCTGCCTCTGTCTTATTGCTGGTTTGAACCTCAGTGGCCGTTTCCCGGCTGTTTGGTACCAATATATTGTATAAGCCAAGTACGAATGCATTCTTGGATGCTACCGTGCGGAGAGAATCGTAAAAAGATATTGTGTGTTGGTATGGGTCACGGAGAATGTGTATGTCGGAAGTGGTGGTGTTCAGCGCGATTAATGTATCAAACCTGATGTATATATTTCTGGAATCTATCTGAACGAGTGTCCCGGCGCAAAGGAAGAGCGTATCATTGATTGTTGTATTGCAGTTTTTATCGACATTCTGGGCGAGGAGAATCTCAGGAAGAATAACGATGCTGAGGAGGCATACCAATAGTACCCGAATGAATATAATCTTACGAGGAGGGTTAACGCGAACACGATCAAGCGAAAACGATCCTGTCGTAATTTCTTGTATCGGTAATATTTGCATTAATTTTCAAATTCAATAGAAGGGCTTATGCCGATTGGAATATATAGAGCCTTTGATGTCGTTTGAAGTAGGGGCTATTTGATCAGCCCCATATCGTTTTTAATTGACTCAATTTTTAGCCTTAGCTCGTTCTCTGCAGTCGTTAGGTCTGACGATCCCGATACTCCTTTAACGCCGAAATAAAATTTTATTTTCGGTTCTGTTCCGGAAGGTCGTATTGTTATCTTCGATCCATCGGTAGTAAAGAATTGAAGTACATCTGATATTGGGAGATCAATGGCCGATACCTCTCCTGTAAGAAAATTAGTGGACTTCTTCAACTTGTAGTCCTTCATGATAAGCACTTGGGCCCCATCGATAGTTTTTGGAGGTGTGTGACGGTACATATCCATCATGGCAGCAATCTCTTCAGCACCTGTTTTTCCCATCCGTGTGATGGAGATAAGCCCTTCGAGATAAAGCCCGTATTTTTTATAGATTTGCTGTAAGATGTCGAACATTGTAAGTCCCTGGTCGGCTGCCCATGCCGCTGTTTCGGCAATCATGCAACAGGCACTGACAGCATCCTTGTCACGCACAGCATCACCAATCAGGTACCCATAACTCTCTTCACCGCCAAACAAATAGGTTTGTTTCCCTTCCAAAGAACGGATCATTCCGGCAATATACTTGAATCCTGTAAGAACATCGTAACAGGGTATCCCTTCGGCGTGAGCCATGTCGGCAAGCAATTCTGTTGTGACAATCGTCTTTACGATGTATTCTTTCCCGGTAAGGTCACCCTTTGCCTTTCTTTGGGTGATGATATAGTTTTGAAGAATGGCAGCAGTCTGGTTGCCATTCAACAAGATAAAATCACCTTTATTATCGGGAATGGCTATGCCTACGCGGTCAGCATCAGGGTCGGTTGCCATAACCAGGCTGGCTCCGGTTGCTTTTGCCTTTTCGATGGCCATTTTTAGTGCAGCCGGCTCTTCGGGATTGGGAGAATGGACTGTCGGAAAATTTCCATCGGGAACCATCTGTTTTTCGACAGTTATAATGTTGTCGAACCCGAATTTTTTTAGTGCCATCGGTGCGATACGGGTCCCTGTTCCATGAATTGGGGTATATACGATTTTCAGGTTATGATGCTTTTTGATCAGATCGGGTCGAATTGACAAAGAGCTTACCATGCAGAGGTAGGCATCATCGATTTCTGCACCAATGGTCTCTACTAATTTGGGATTGATCGCAATTTTTACTTCATCAACATGTTTGATCGCCCTTACTTCCCCGATGATTCCTTTGTCATGTGGATCGATGATCTGAGCCCCGTCTTCCCAATATACCTTGTAACCATTGTACTCTTTCGGATTGTGAGAAGCTGTGATCATAATACCAGTCTGACATTTTAAATACCTGATGGCAAAAGAAAGCTCAGGCGTAGGGCGTATGTCGTCAAATATGAACACTTTAATACCATTGGCAGAGAGGACACCTGCAACAGTATTGGCAAAGAGGGTATTGTTATTACGAGAGTCGAAAGAGATGACGGCACTGATCTGTCTCTTCGGACCATAATTCTTGAGCAGGTAATTGGCTAATCCCTGAGTGGCCATCCCAACTGTGTAAATATTCATCCGGTTGGTGCCGGCACCCATGATACCACGCAGTCCACCTGTTCCGAACTCCAGGTCGCGATAAAAGGCGTCGGTTACAGATGTTGGATCGTTTTGAAGCATCTCGGTTACCTCTTGTCGGGTAGCCTCATCAAAAGGGGCTTTGGTCCATTGGGCAGCCCTTTCGGCAATCTGGGGGGGCAGGTTATTGCTCATGTGATATCTCTTCGTTATTTTATTCCCAAATAATGTTAATAGTTCTGTTATCCGCTGCAGACTCATGCTGAATCTTTCGTAAGTTGTAGACCAGTATTTAGGCTCAGGCCGTTTTTGCATTTAAGCCTGTTAATCTTTATTGGTCAGTCGATCTCCCCATTAAAGGTTTATCGCGATAAATTTCCAATAGTAGCGTAATTATCAACCCTGTTCGATCACTTCTGTTCATTTAGAATTGTGATGCATCGGGCCAGGCTATCGCGCCACCATGGGATGGTGATGCCAAAAGTTGTCTTAATCTTTGACTTATCAAAGACACTATACCCGGGACGAGGTGCTGGTAGTGGGTACTCCCCGGTGCGTATAGGTTCAATGTGGCAGGTAATATTGCTCAACCTGCAAATCTCCTGGGCGAAATCATACCAACTGATTACACCTTCATTGGCATAATGGTAAATTCCTCCTTCAGGCGAAGGTAAACTTACAATATCGAGCAATACTAAAGCCAGATCTGCTGCATAGGTTGGACCTCCTGTCTGATCATAGACAACACGTAGTTGTCCTCTTTCGCTTCCATACTTACGAATGGTCTTCACGAAATTATTCCCGACAGAGCTGTAGAGCCATGAAGTACGGATGATGATAGCAGAAGGGTCAGCTTCAAGTATGGCCTGTTCTCCTTTAAGTTTACTCTGCCCGTATTTTGAACGCGGATTTACGCAATCGGATTCCAGATAGGGTTGACTGCTTGTTCCATCAAACACATAGTCGGTCGATATGTGAATCAGGCGTGCATTGTGCCGGATGGCTTCTGTGGCCAGAATTCCCGGAGCCATACCGTTTACATGCATGGCTGTATCGAAATCATTTTCTGCTTTATCGACAGCTGTATATGCGGCACAATTGATGATGTATTGTACAGGGTGTTCTTCTAACCAGTTTTTAACGTCATCCTGACGGGTTATATCAAGATCAAGGTCGGTAAACAAAAGCTTAAGTTCAGGGTATTTCTCTGCAAGTTTTTTGATTTCTGAACCCAATTGGCCATTGCCGCCGGTTACAAGGATTTGTTTCATTGCAATAAGAGGTTAGACAATGGTTTTAAAGAAATCGATGGTGCGGCTCAGCCCTTCATCCAGCGCGATTTTCGGTTCCCAATGCAGAATTTCTTTTGCCTTAGAAATGTTAGGCTGCCGTTGCATGGGATCGTCAGAAGGAAGCGGCTGGAAAACGATTTTTGATTTGGAACCTGTCATCTGAATCACTTTTTCTGCCAGTTCAAGAATGGTAAATTCACCAGGGTTGCCAATGTTAATAGGCCCTGTGATTTCGTCACCGGTATTCATCAGGCGGATAGCCCCTTCAACCAGATCATCGACATATTGGAAACTGCGGGTCTGATGCCCGTCACCGTAAATGGTAATGTCGTTTCCCTTTAATGCCTGAACAATGAAGTTAGAAACAACCCTTCCATCGTTGGGGTGCATTTTGGGGCCATAAGTGTTGAAGATGCGCATTATTTTTATCCTTACATTATTCTGGCGGTGGTAATTTATGAAGAGAGCCTCAGCACATCTTTTTCCTTCATCGTAGCATGCCCTTAAACCGATGGGGTTCACATGTCCCCAATACTCTTCGGTTTGCGGGTGTTCAAGCGGGTCGCCATATACTTCACTGGTGGATGCCTGTAATATTTTAGCTTTAATTCGTTTTGCAAGCCCCAGCATATTCACTGCCCCCATGACCGAAGTCTTGATGGTTTTAATCGGATTGTACTGGTAATGAATGGGCGATGCAGGGCATGCCATGTTGTAGATTTCGTCTGCTTCGATAAAAAAGGGCATGGTTACATCGTGGCGAATGAGCTCAAAGTATGGATTACCAATAAGGTGAGCCACATTTGCTTTTTGACCAGTGAAGTAATTGTCGAGACAGATTACTTCATTCCCTTCATTTAACAACCTTTCGCATAGGTGTGAACCAATAAACCCGGCACCACCTGTTACAAGTATTTTCTTCTTCATAATCTGGTTCTTTATAGTTTGATCTCCCGTATGAAATTCATTGATCTGTATCCAATTAAAAGCGAACCGGCAAACAGTACGGGAGTGCTGCCTGCCGGTGGATGGAAGCAGTCGAAAACTTATTTTGAGGTGTTGAGGCCGATACAGTAATAACTGAATCCAAGGCTCTTCATCTCAGCTACATCATAAACGTTCCGGCCATCGAAGATAACCTGCTGGCGCAGTAATTTCTTGATGACATTGAAATTTGGGAATTTGAATTCAGGCCACTCTGTGACAACCATCAAAGCATCGGCATCAATCAATGCCTCATATTGATCCATGGCATATTCGACGGTGTCGCCAAGAATTCTTTTCGATTCGTGCATGGCTACTGGATCATAGGCTTTTACTCTGGCTCCTGCATCAATTAGTTTTTTTATCAACACCAGCGATGGAGCTTCGCGCATATCGTCTGTCTGTGGCTTGAAGGAGAGGCCCCAGATGGCAATGGTTTTATCTTTCAGGGTACTGAAGTGCATTTCTGCTTTGTTGTACAGAACCGATTTCTGATCCTCATTCACATGTTCTACAGCCTTCAGTACACGAAGTGAATAGCCGTATTCATCGGCGGTCTTGATAAGGGCTTTTACATCCTTCGGGAAGCAACTGCCACCATAACCGATGCCGGGATAGATAAATTTGTTGCCAATACGTGAATCAGAACCAATTCCTTTTCTGACCTTATTCACATCGGCACCTACCCTTTCACACAGGTTAGCAATGTCGTTCATGAAACTGATCTTGGTGGCAAGCATCGAGTTAGCTGCATACTTTGTCATCTCAGCAGAAGGAATATCCATGAAAATCACAGGATGACCATTCATCGTAAAGGGCTTATAAAGTCTGATAAACAGTTCTTCAGCGCGCGCCGAATCAACGCCACAGACGATGCGGTCAGGTTTTAGAAAATCGTTCAATGCATCTCCTTCTTTCAGAAATTCGGGATTGGAGGCTACATCAAACTGAAAATCAAGCCCCCGCTTTGTAAGCTCTTCTTTTAACACTTTGCGCACCTTTTCAGCAGTTCCAACTGGAACCGTGCTCTTTGTAACGAGAAGAACATAATCATCCGCGCTTTTACCTACGGTGCGGGCAACGTCAAGTACATATTTCAGATCAGCGCTGCCGTCGTCGTCAGGGGGTGTCCCCACAGCCGAAAATACTACCTCGGTACCTTCCTGTATCACGGCTTTTAAATCAGTCGAAAAATGCAGCCTCCCTTTTTCAACATTTCTAAGAACCATGGGCTCTAATCCGGGTTCGTATATCGGAATGATGCCACGTTTCAGATTTTCAATCTTTTTTACATCGATGTCAACGCATGTAACATCAATGCCAACCTCTGCAAAACAGGTGCCGGTTACCAAGCCTACATAACCAGTTCCCACGATTGTGATTTTCATAAACCGTATTTTTTTTCGTTTTTCTTAACAGAACAAATATAGCGCATTATCTTTTACACTCAACAGCTACGGGCATATTTTTAAGGTTTAGTGGTGATATCCGATTTCGGTGAGAAGATCGTATTTTTTGTTAAATTTTGTTAAAGAGCTTTGAACCTATTCTGAAATATTTGTAAGTTTATTTAACCAAATGGTTAAAAAGTATTCAGCTGATTCTTTAGATGATGGAAAAGTTGCTGTGAATCAGTGTGATGTGATCTTAAATGTATCGCGTATTAATTTAAATTGTTAATAATGAGTGTTGCCCGTACTTTTGACCTTCTTGAAAGGTATCGCGATCTTTTTAATAAATCTGATGTGTTGGCTGCAAAAAGAGATGGGGAGTGGATTAAATACAGCAGCCGCGACTATATAGACTTCGCTACATGGTTTGCAACAGGGCTTCTTGAATTGGGATATCAAAAGGGTGACAAGATTATTACTGTGAGTAATAACCGTCCCGAGTGGAACTTTATGGATATGGGAATGGCCATGATTGGCGTGGTTCATGTGCCGGTATACCCTACGATAAGTGCCGATGAATACCGGCATATATTAGGTCATTCTGACGCCCGCAGTATCATCATCTCCGACCGTTTGCTCTTGAACAAGATCAGACCTGTTGTTGCTGATTGCCCATCGATTGAGGCTATTTACACCATCAATAATATTGATGATGAACTCAATTGGTCGGAAATTGTAGAGAAGGGCCGTATAAGTTGTGATAATAACCGGCAAAAACTTTCGGATATAATGAATTCTATTACGCCCGACGATGTCGTTACGCTTATTTATACATCGGGTACAACCGGAACGCCTAAAGGGGTGATGTTGACACACCAGAACCTGGTATCCAATTTTATAGCTACTTCAAAAGTACAGCCGCTTGACAGTCGCCATAAAGTATTGAGTTTTCTCCCGCTCTGTCATGTGTATGAGCGGATGATGAATTACCATTTTCAATATCTTGGCATTAGCATTTACTACGCCGAAAATCTGGGAACTGTTACTCAAAACCTGATTGAAATTAAAGCAGACGGGTTTAACTCGGTACCCCGGCTGCTTGAGAAAGTTTACGATAAAATTGTTGCTACCGGGAAAGACCTTCCCGGAATTAAAAAGAGTGTCTTCTTTTGGGCTCTTAATCTGGGTCTGTCTTATGAGTTGAATAACAGAGGGTTTTGGTATGATTGGCAAAGGAGTCTCGCCGATAAACTGGTTTACCGGAAATGGCGCGAGGCCCTGGGTGGCGAAGTGAAAATCATCGTTTCTGGCGGATCTGCACTTCAGCCCCGGCTGGCAAGGCTATTCTGGGCTGCCGGAATGAAAGTAATGGAAGGTTATGGACTCACTGAAACGGCTCCTGTGATTGCGGTTAGCTGCACAGAGTACCCCGACCTGAAGTTTGGAACTGTCGGACCTGTTTTGGAAGGGGTACAGGTGAAAATTGATGACGATGGTGAAATTCTGGTCAAAGGGCCAAACGTCATGAAGGGGTACTATAAAGACCCTGCCGCTACTGCTGCTGTTATCGATGCTGATGGTTGGTTCCATACAGGAGATGTTGGAATTCTTGAGGATGGGAGGTTTTTGAAGATTACTGACCGGAAAAAGGAGATGTTTAAGCTTTCGGCTGGTAAGTACATTGCTCCCCAAACCATTGAGAATAAATTCAAAGAATCCATTTTTATCGAACAACTGATGGTTGTTGGGGAGAATGAGAAGTTTGCCAGTGCGCTGATTTCACCCAATTTTAACCAACTTCATTTCTGGGCTTCAAAGTATAAAATCCACTACCGTGATAACGAGGAGTTGATCGGGATGCCTGAGGTGTTAAAACGCTTTAATCATGAGGTTGATACGGTAAATAAAACTCTGGGTTCACATGAGCAAATCAAACGATTCAGATTGGTGTGCGAAGAGTGGTCTCCACAAACCGGAGAACTGAGCCCAACACTGAAACTGAAGCGAAGTGTGATTTCGGCTAAATACCAACATGTCCTCGATGATATATATGGCTACTCAAAGCAAAATGGTCAGCCGAAGTCTCCAGCTAAAACTTTGATCGAACTACCCGTGATTCTTCGTCAAAGAATTCTTCACAGCCTTACCCGGTTCAGGGGTGGCGAAGATCATCGCGACTAAGCATTGGAAAAAACGGGAAAATTCGTTTTCAATCATGCTATACGAGGTGTCTTTTCTCCCCAGGTGTTTTGTCTCTCTTTCATTATGTGATTACCTATTATTTTCCCATTTGAGAAGCCTTCCGAAGGATTTATAATTTAGAAACTGCTTATATTTTAATTCTGTTATAAAGCATTAGTTTGATTATATCAGGTTGCGTCATCGTTTTGCTGAGCTCCTGATGATATTCATAATCTTTACCGGGTCTCCGGCAGCTTACAAACCCGGGGAATGATCGTTCCATTAGCCGACGGTGTGGTAAGACCTCAGACTTTGGGGCGGAATCTTTTCTTGGTACAACCTCCAATATCCATTCAAACCAGAATCAGCATCATCAAAGACGTTCAGTTACTATCCTGACAGAACAGGTTCCCTGATCCGAATACATCTCCGGATGAATACATTTTCAGGGAAGGGGTCAAAATTTTACCATCGGTTGAATTCTCACAAATTTCAGATTGAATCACGAAGACCGGATACCGTTTTACATGCTGTCGCGATCAGTATGCAAAACAATCAATAAAGCTGTTGAAAGTCTGCTGAAAAACATGCCATTTTTTTAGATCAACCGTAGATCAACCGTAGATCAACCGTAGATCAACCGTAGATCAACCGTAGATCAACCGTAGATCAACCGTAGATGAAGCGTGTGGTCATGGTCGATTCACGATTGATTTCCGCCTGGTTCCCGATGTGTATTCTTTTAAAAGCATACCGGGATAAAACAAAAATTGGACCACGGCAGGTCACCTTTTTTTTGATTGAAAGAAATTTGAATGGTTATGGCTCCCGATAGTCGGCGGAACCAAGTTCAGCGGAGCCTTTGATTTTTTGGATGAGTAAAACAATTGGAGCCTTTGGTTGTTGTGTTGGTTGATAATTAAGGGGGTTAGCCTGTTGGCTACTCTGATTGACAATCGCCTAAAAATTTGATTATGTTGTTTGACCTTAGCATGATTCGGGAAGTGTATAATTCATTCCCCGCGAAAGTAGAAGCAGCCCGCGGGTTGCTCGGACGTGAACTCTCCCTGACCGAAAAGATTCTTTATGCTCACCTTGACCAGAAAACACCCGGGAATCCATTTGCCAGAGGTGTATCGTATGTTGATTTTCATCCTGATCGTGTTGCCATGCAGGATGCCACCGCCCAGATGGCGTTGCTGCAGTTTATGCAGGCAGGCAAGAGCAGCGTGAGCGTCCCGTCAACTGTGCATTGTGATCATCTGATTCAGGCGAAAACCGGAGCCACTGAAGACCTTAAGACTGCTGTTGAGACCAATCGTGAGGTCTACGATTTTCTGGCAACGGTATCAAATAAATATGGTATTGGTTTCTGGAAGCCCGGTGCCGGAATTATTCACCAGGTAGTGCTCGAGAATTATGCCTTCCCGGGTGGAATGATGATAGGAACTGATAGTCATACTGTGAATGCAGGCGGCCTTGGAATGATAGCCATTGGCGTTGGAGGAGCCGATGCAGTGGATGTTATGGCCGGAATGCCATGGGAGTTGAAATTTCCACGGCTGATTGGCGTCAGGCTTACAGGCAGGCTCAGTGGATGGGCTTCCGCGAAAGATGTTATACTAAAGGTAGCAGGATTGCTTACTGTTAAAGGTGGCACGGGTGCTATTCTTGAATACTTTGGCGAGGGTGCCCGCAGTATTTCTGCAACAGGCAAAGGAACCATCTGTAATATGGGTGCTGAAATTGGTGCAACAACTTCTGTATTTGGTTATGATAAATCGATGGCTGATTACCTGCGTAGTACCGATCGTCAGGCCGTAGCCGATGCCGCTGATAAGATTGCAGCCCACCTTACGGGTGATGCTGATGTCTATGAACATCCTGAAAACTATTTCGATCAACTGATAGAGATCAACCTCTCGGAGCTGGAGCCCTATATCAATGGCCCATTCACCCCAGATCTGGCGACACCTTTGTCAAAATTTGCCGAAGCAGTCAGAAAGAATAATTGGCCTTCCACTCTTAGTGCCGGACTGATTGGTTCCTGCACAAATAGTTCTTATGAGGACATTGCACGGGCTGCATCGGTAGCTTCACAGGCGAATGCAATGGGACTGAAGGCCCGGGCTGAATTTACCATTACTCCTGGTTCGGAGCAGGTGCGCTATACGGTGGAAAGAGATAGTTTGCTCGATGCGTTCGAAAAAATAGGAGGCACTGTACTGGCCAATGCTTGTGGCCCCTGCATTGGACAATGGGCCCGGCATGGTGCCGAGAAACAGGAACGTAATTCAATCATGACTTCCTTTAATCGCAATTTTGCCAAACGTAACGATGGAAATCCAAATACCCATGGTTTCGTTGCTTCACCTGAAATTGTTACCGCTTTTGCAATTGCCGGTGATCTAACTTTCAATCCGGTTACTGATTCAATATTCACAACCGATGGCCGTAGTCTGAAGCTGTCAGAGCCCAGTGGTATCGATCTGCCTGTCAGGGGATTCGCGGTGGATGATAATGGCTATCAGGCGCCTGCCGCCGATGGTAGCCATGTAACGATAAGCGTAAAGCCTGATTCCAACCGGCTTCAACTGTTGGAAGCATTTCCGGCCTGGAATGGTGATGATATGGAAAACCTTCCCTTGCTGATCAAAGCAACCGGGAAATGTACCACGGATCACATCTCAATGGCTGGCCCCTGGCTCCGTTACAGGGGACATCTCGAGAACATCTCAGGCAACATGCTGATTGGTGCAGTCAATGCCTTCACCGGACAAATCAACTCGGTAAAGAACAATCTTACAGGTGATTATCTGCCTGTTCCCGATGCTGCTCGTGCCTATAAAGCTGCAGGCATTGGCTCATTGGTTGTAGGCGATGAAAATTATGGAGAAGGCTCATCGCGTGAACATGCAGCAATGGAGCCCCGTTTTCTGGGAGTAAAGGCTGTACTGGTTCGTTCGTTTGCCCGCATTCACGAAACCAACCTCAAGAAGCAGGGGATGTTAGCCATCACTTTTGCCAGGCGTGAAGATTATGACCTGATTCGTGAAGATGATCGAATCGATATTAAGGGATTGACAACATTTAAGCCTGGTAAACAGCTAACTGTGGTACTTCATCATGCCGACGGCTCCTCGGATCAGTTCTCCGTTAATCACACTTATAACCAGAGTCAGATTGAATGGTTTAAAGCAGGCAGCGCGCTTAACCTGATTAAAATGAAAGAAGCCGGAGCATAATCCCTCCTGTGGTCCAGTTTATACCCTGGTTACGCTTATGTAGCCGGGGTTTAGTTTTGCCGGTGAGCCGTTTCGTTATTGCCCCGGCATCAGGACGTGGACTGTTGGTCAGGATTATGAATCGAATACCAAATTAACCTGTTTATAGTTAATACGCGTTATGCTCCGGTTTAATTCCGCTTTGACCAGGTATTTCAAAGATGCAAATTATCATATTATGGCTATCTTTGCGGGCTTTCGCGGAGGTCAAGCGGAACCCCGTGAGGTTTCATCTTTATTCTTTTTTGTTTTTGAATAGGGGAGAAAGTTTAAAACATTCTCTGAGGATCATAATTGTTAAATTTTAATATTTATATGCAAACTCCGATTTTATTTTGGATTCTGTTTAATCTTTTTATACTGTTAATGCTGGCACTTGATCTGGGTGTTTTTCACCGGAATTCTCATGAGGTTAAGGTAAAGGAAGCCCTGACATGGACCCTGGTCTGGGTAGTGCTGGCACTTCTTTTCAATGGTTTAATCTACTATTGGCGCGGGCCACAGCAGGCGCTGGAGTTTTTCACAGGCTACCTTGTTGAAAAAGCACTCAGTGTCGACAACATTTTTATCTTTATCATGGTGTTTGGGTATTTTCAGGTGCCGGCCCGTTATCAGCACAAGATACTGTTCTGGGGCATACTCGGTGCATTGGTAATGAGGGTTATCTTCATCTTCGCAGGTGTAGCGCTCATCGAGAAGTTCCATTTCACCATTTATGTTTTTGGTGCCTTGTTGATATATACAGGTTTCAAGATGTTGGGTCACAGTAATGTGAAGATTGAACCCGATAAGAATCCGGTAATTCGTTTTGCAAAGAAACTTTTTCCAATCACGCATGGATTGCATGATGACAAATTTTTCGTGAGACAGGAAGGAAAACGTTTTGCCACACCGTTATTTCTGGTGTTGGTTTTGATAGAGACCACCGACCTGATCTTTGCGGTTGATAGCATCCCTGCTATACTGGCCATTACGCAGGATCAGTTTATTGTTTATACGTCGAATGTGTTTGCCATCATGGGGCTGCGCTCGCTCTATTTTGCAATCGCCGGTGTGATTCAGCGATTCTGGCTGCTCAATTATGGTTTGGCTGTTGTACTGGCTTTCGTGGGTGTGAAAATGTTGATTGTCGATGTTTACGGGATTCCGATTGAATGGTCCTTGTTGTTTATTGCAGCAGTTATCGCTATCAGCGTTATTCTCTCACTGAAGATACCACAGCCTGCCGATAAGCACGAGTAACCCTCATTTCGGTTCCGCCTTCAGGGGATCAATTGTTTATGTGAGTTTCGATGACCTTTCCGGCTTATGGCGCCTCGCCTCTGGTAGAGTAAAAGAACAACTTTTATACTTGCGAAAAGTGGTATAATTGTTTCGTTGTTGCTCTAGTGGATGTTGTATCTTTGAAGTATTGATGAAAATTGTATTTTCAGAGACGAACCCTGATGACGATTTTGAATCACCCTGAGTATGAAAAAGAAGGTATCATTAGTGTTATCGGGTGGGGGAGCCAGAGGAATAGCCCACATAGGTGTAATTGAGGAGCTTGAGAAAGAGGGATTTGATATTTTCTCTGTTTCGGGCACGTCAATGGGTGCCTTAATTGGGGGTGTCTATGCTCTGGGAAAGATGGAAGCATGCAAAAACTGGCTGTTTACCCTCGACAAGATCAAGGTTTTTAATCTGGTTGACTTTACGCTTAGTACGCAGGGGTTGGTGAAAGGCGACAAGGTATTGAATAAAATGAAATACTTTATTCCCGATGCAAATATTGAGGATCTGCCGATTTTCTACACCGCCGTTGCTGCTGATATCATCAATAAGGAAGAAGTTGCTTTTACCAGAGGAAGTGTATTTGAGGCAATCAGGGCGTCTATGGCAATTCCAACAGTGTTTACTCCTGTGAAGACAGAAACAGGGTTGCTTGTTGATGGGGGTGTGCTGAACAACATCCCCGTAAACCATGCCTTACGTCGTCCTGATGATCTGCTTGTTGTTGTAAATGTTAATGCTGATATCCCTGTTGAAAGGCCAAAAAGTTCAAAGCGAGAGCTTGAAGAAAAGCATTCGGTTTATCAGAAGAAGATCAGAGAGTTTTATGGACAATTACAAAAAATCAATCCTTTGTCCAGCCCTGGTGAAAGCATCGGCTATTTTAACCTGATTACCAAAACGCTTAGCCTTATGACTTATCACATGTCGCAAATGGCCCTTGAACGATATAGCCCTGACATTCTGATCAACATCTCCAGAGATTCATGTGGTACTTATGACTTCTTTAAGGCAGAGGAATTGGTGGTAATCGGGAGATTAGCTGCGAAAAAGAGTCTTGGAAACTATTACAATAGTTTGAAAGAGCGCTAGAATACCTTTGTGTTGTGATTTATAGAGCAGTAACCTGTTTCAGGCTTTCAGGTACCTAGATATAAGCTCCGTTGTTGAGAGGATACTGTAAGCATAGAGAATCAAAAATGACCAGAGTCTCGCGATTTGCCTTTTATCCTGATACAGAGTTATTGTATGTCGACAAATTGAATGGGGCGACGCCGGCGGGTTTCATTTCAATCATGATGTGGTGAGTTGAAGCGCAATCTTGAAGGCCGGGAACTCGTGGTTTAGTCAGGGCAGGATTCATTTTACTATTTCTTTGATGGCCAATTTTAGTAAATATTATATATTTATTTGTTAATTAATGATTTGTAGTTAAAATGAGAATTGTTTGTGAAGCCTGAATTTGAAATGTTATGGGGACTGAAGGGTTGGCATCAGATGAATTTTCTAATGACTGACATCAGTTCTTTTTTGATGATAGGTTTTGGCAGATACTCATCACACCCATTATTCAGCGCAAGCTCGCGGTCACCTGTCTGGGCGTATGCTGTAAGCGCAATGACTGGTAAGTGCGGATTATCCCGTTTGATAAGTCTGGCAGCCTCAAAGCCATTCATTACAGGCATCTTCATGTCCATTAAAACAAGGTCAATTGCATCATTGCTTCTGCAAATCTCTACAGCTTCTTTGCCATTGGTGACATGTATTAGTTTGGCATTTGTAGGTCTTAAAATCATTTCAACCAATAAGTAGTTACTGTTTTCGTCTTCTGCCAGTAATATGGTTTTTGACTGCAAATCGGGAATTTCTTCTGTCGATTCCCCGGTTATTTTATGGTTTTTTTGGGCGGATGGTTTGCAGGGGATCATAAAGCTGAATTTGGCACCATGACCCAGTGCTGATTCCACACCGATAGTTCCTCCCATGAGTTCAACATAAGCCCTGGCGATAGAAAGCCCCAGACCGTTTCCCTGGTAAATCCGATTACGTCCCGGGCTTACCTGAACGAATCTGTCGAAGATTTTCCGATGGTTTTCTTCCGCGATACCAATGCCGGTATCCTTTACTGCGAAGGCAAGGGTTTCGTTTTCGACTTCACAACTGACTTCAATAGATCCTTTGTCTGTAAACTTCACAGCATTATCGAGCAGGTTCCTGATGATTCGTTTAAACTTCGATTCATCCAGGAATCCAATGGGTTGATTGGCATCTACCTGGGTTTGAAAGTTGAGAAAGACAGCTTTATCATCAATCAGTGCTTTATATTCATTTTTCAATTCTTTCAGACACTCGGCGATGTTTAGTTCTTCCATCTTCAGTCGGGCCTGGCCAGCCTCAATGGTTGCAATGCTGAGAATGTCGTCGATAATAGCGAGTAATTGCTGTCCGCTTCGGTTTATTATGGTTACAAAATTTAACCTGTCTTCGGCTGTTGGATTCATTTCGTATAACAGATTTGTGAACCCGATAATCCCGTTGAGTGGTGTCCTGATCTCATGACTCAGATTGTTTAAAAAGGCTGTTTTTAACCGGTCGCTCTCTTCAGCCTTTTCTTTTGCAATTTTCAGCTCATCCAGTGTGAGGTGTAGCTGATCAACCAACCTGTTCTTCTCGGCAATCTCGATTCCGAGTGCGGCAGCTTTCTCTTTCAGTGCAATTGTAAGCTTTTGATTTTCCCGCTTGATGTAATAGGATTCCAGCGCCTGATAGATTACAGGTTTCAATTCTGTTTCATCCCAGGGTTTATTAATGTATTGGTATATTTTTCCTTCATTAACTGCTGAACTCAATGCATCTATATCGCTGAAGCCGGTTAGCAGTATTCGGTTCGGCTCCGGATTCATGTCGATTACATGTTTCAGAAACTCAATGCCGGTCATTTCAGGCATTCGTTGGTCGGTAATTATCAGGTCAATACTCTGTTCCTGGAAAATTTTTAATCCTTCGGCGCCTGAAAGAGCTGTATATACCTCAAATTCATCTTCAAAAGTGTTTTTGAAGACACGAAGGTTTATCTCTTCATCATCGACGTACAGAATCCTGTATTTAATTTTTTTCATGTGAGATAAGTATTAAGTTAATGTTGAAAAATATGTGATATAAATAAAGTAGTTGGCTGATCGGTGCTATTTGTGTTCTTGTCAACCTTTCACGGGCAGAGTGATAGTGAATGAGGTCCCTTTGTTTTCTTTGCTTTCCACAAAAATTGTCCCACGATGTTTTTCGATGATGCCGTGTGTAATGGCAAGCCCTAGTCCCATGCCACTTCCGACTGATTTGGTTGTGAAAAAAGGATCAAATATTTTTGTCTGAATATCAGACGACATTCCAATTCCTGTATCCCGAATGATGATTCTAATTTGAGATTCTGTCAGTGTAATCTCAATGGTAATGGTTCCTCTGTCTTCGATGGCATCAACAGCATTATGGATGATGTTTACGAAGGCCTGGGTAAGTTGTCCAGGGTGGCATTTTACCAATGGGAGGTCTTCTTCAAACAACCTGATGATTTCGATTCTGTTTTTGTACTTGTTTTTAAGAAGAAGTAGGGCTGCTTCAACCGATTCTTCTATTCTTGCAGGTACTTTTTTTTCTCCGTCGGAACGGGCAAAAAGCCTTAGTCCCTTTACAATTTCTGTTGTACGTATTGCGCCTGTCTTAACGTCTTCAGCCAGTTCAGGGATTACTTTTAACCGTTTACGCAGGTGTGACTCTTCAAGAATCTCATCTATTGACTTCACTTTGGACTCATCAGGTAGCCTGGAGGTATCGATCAATTCGTTTATTGCATGATTGAGTGCTGCAAAATGTTTTATGAGGCTATTAATACCGGCATAGACAAAATTGATCGGGTTGTTTATCTCGTGGGCGATACCTGCCGACAAGACACCCAGCGACGCCATCTTCTCCGAAAGCACCAGTTTTGTCTGCACCTGTTTGATTTCAAATAATGCCTTTTCGAGTTCCAGTGTACGACGGCGCAGCAGAAAGTGGGTCTGTATGCGGGCTTTTACCTCTTCATCATGGAATGGTTTGGTAATGTAATCAACCCCTCCAGCTTCAAATGCAGTCACTTTGCTGAATGTTTCGGTCAGGGCACTTATAAAGATCACCGGAATATCGCGCAGTTCAGGGTTCTCTTTTAGCTTTTTGCAAGTTTCGTAGCCATTCATTTCCGGCATGTGAATATCAAGCAGAATAAGATCGGGGGGTGAAATGGCTACACTGTTAAGAACCTGCAAACCATTTTTAGCAACCCTGATGGAGTACGCAGCATCTTGTAACATGGTGCTCAGAACTCTGAGATTGTTCTCGTTGTCATCGGCAATAAGTATGATACCCTGTTGATTCATGTCCTAAGGTTTTTGTAAATGGTTTGGAGGCCTTATTGATTTCAGGATAATAATTCGAGTATTTCTTCAAATTTGAAGGATTTCTGTAATAAAAAGAGATGGTCTGCCAGTGTTGAATCTGTTTCGGCAATCTGTCCGATTAAGTGTCTGAGCATGTCAATATCACCCAGGATCGAAGCTTTCGCCAGTTTTGCTCTGAGCTCTTGCGGAAGGATTAGCACAAGGGCTTTGTAATCGAACCTGTTTTCTTTTATACCCTGCTCTTTTTCTTCTTCGTTGTCATATTCATATTCAAGTCCTGCCTGGATACCGATTGACTCAAGAAGTTCGTTTTCCTGGAAAGGTTTTTTGACAAAGTCGTTGACACCAAGACTAAGAATGGCTGCTTTTTCTTCATCTAAGGCGCTGGCTGATACTGTGATGATCACTACCTTTTGCCCTGCTTCCGTGGCCCTGATTCTGCTTACTACCTCTCGTCCGTCCATCAATGGCATCACGATGTCGAGCAGAATGATATCCGGTTTCCATGTTTCAAACTCTTTAAGGGCTTCCAGACCATTCTCAGCTTCCCTGATCGTGAATCCAATGACGCCAAGCATAGTTTTCGCTACATCACGGTTGAGCGGTTTGTCATCAACCACCAGAACTTTTATATTCTTGTGTTTGTCTTTTAGATGTCTGATTCGTTTGAAATCAGTGTGTCTAGATAATTCATGCCTAAAACCTGTCTCAAAACCAAAGGTGAATTCAAAGGTCGAACCTTCATCCGGTTCACTGGTAACTGTAATGTCGCCTCCTAAAAGACGTGCCAGTTTACGGCTTATGGTTAGCCCAAGTCCTGTGCCTCCTTCGGTGCTGATGCCTTTCTCAGTCTGTTCGAAGGCTTCGAAAATTCGTTGAAGCATATTGGCCGGAACTCCGATCCCCTGGTCTGCGACGCGCAGACAAAGCATTCTTTTGTTTTTTAAGGTGATATTAATCCTGATAATCCCTCTGGAACTGAATTTAATGGCATTGCTGATCAGGTTGATGACGATCTGTCTGATTCTGCTCTGATCAGCAGAAATGATACGTGGTACATCTGTATCAAGATGAATCTGAAGCTGAAGGTTTTTCTCTTCGGTTCTCATGCGAAATAACTCTGCTATATCCTCCGTCATTTCAACTAAATCGAATGAGGACGGAATCAACTGAATGCGCCCGGCCTCTATTTTCGACATGTCGAGGATATCGTTTATTAACGCAAGCAGGTGCTCGCCGCTCTTGTTGATGGCTTTTATATAACCAAGCTGAACCTTCCCCAGACTCTTGTCTTTCTGAAGAATCTGAGAATAGCCCAAAACGGCATTCATAGGGGTTCTGATCTCGTGCGACATGTTTGCCAGAAATGCACTCTTGGCTTTGTTGGCTGATTCAGCTGCTTCCTTGGCTTTTAGAAGTTCGTCCTTATCTTTCTTATGCTGAGTCATGTCGACTACCGTAGCAATGATAGCATTTCCCTTGTCCCAGGGGATGATGGCCGGAATTCCGGAGACCCAGACCTCTTCACCTGATTTGCTGACATATCGGTATTCCATGCGCTCAATCCTTTTACCGGAAAAACAGTCGCTGGCCGAATTGTTCACCTTTTCAAGATCGGCTTGGAAAATGATTTGGTCGGTGATTTCGGAAGTGTCTTTGCCAACGAGTTCTTCTTCTGAGTATCCGATCAGCCGGCAGAAGGCAGCATTGACAAATTTTATTTTTCCGGCGGTATATACTGCAACCCCTTCTTCCATCGTCTGTAAGATAATGTGTAGTTTCTCTTCAGATGCTTTTCGCTCTTCATCCGCCTTTATCCTTTCCTCAATTTCTCTTTTCAGTGCTATGTTGATTTCCTGTAAAGCAGATGATGTATTGTGTAATTGACGGTTTGCTGCTTCCAGTTCCTGAGTTCTTTCCTTCACGAGATTTTCCAGATTCTCGTGATAGTGTCTGATCTCGCTGGCAAGGGCGTTAAAGCCATCGTAAAGCGTGCCTATTTCATCATTGCTTTGTTTGCGCATTGAAACTGAGAAGTCTTTGGTCGAACTGATTGATTGAAATGTGTTGGCGAGCAAAAGCAAGGGCTCCGAAATCGTGCGCTGCATGTAGTTTGCGATCAGGAAACTGATTAGCGTACCTGCCAATAAGACCAGAAGACTCATTAAAACTATGGTCCTTATCAATGAAGTAAAGCGTATGATATCAAGTCTGAAATGGATGGTTCCAAGAAATTGACCTTCGTTTTTGATCTCTTTGGTGAAAAGAATAGATTCATCGGTTATTTCGAAATTATTACCTGTCAGTATTGGAAAATCATATTGCTCGAAACCTGCCTTTGAGTAGGCTGCAAACAATCGCCCTGTGGTGTCTGAAATCCATGCGTTCAGGAGTTGGTTGTAACTGTCCATAGCATGAAGGGTTTTTGCTGCTTCGGTTGAGTCGTTGAAGATGATGGCAGGTACTGCATTGTGCGACAATACGTCCGCCGCTGCATTCAGCTCGCTTTTTACTGATTGTCTGAAGTCCTGTACTTCGATTACTGCATACGACAGGATAAACAACAACAGCAATGCAAGAGAGGTGGCTGTCTGAATAGTGATTAGCTTGTATTTTATGGAATGCCTTATGTGTTTAAACATCATTTTCGAGTTTAAATAACTTTAACCGCGAGCTTAAGTAGCTGGGAACTGGCTTTAATGCTTTTTATATCCAGCGCTTTTTTATTAATCTCAAAATGGATTTTTTCATTCACGCTCACAAAATTTATTGAAGCTCCTTTTGTGAGGCATCCCAGGCAATTTGTAATGATAACTGTTTCATGTAAAAGTTCGTTGTCGTTCAATGTCAAAAGTGATTTTTGAAAATCCTCAGAAACTACAAGAATATGACAGGGTTCAATTTCAGACTCTTTGGTGATAAGTTTTACCTCAATTTTTCTTCCTTTTACCATCTTTACTCCGGCAATGTAATTCAGAGGTTGAAAGAATTCGTTGCTGCCAAGTACAATAATTTTGAATGGAGCCTTAGTTTCTTCAACCGGCCAGGTAAGATAGGCCGTGAAATTGTAAATGAAAGAACTCATAATGTTTTCGGGCGTCCCCTTAACCTGAGCTGCCATTTGACTGGCAGAAAGCAGAAAGCAAATAACCGTAAAGAAATTTCGTATGTATTTTAAATGCAGCATAATTTTTGCTCCTTACCGTAATTTATACCGAAGTTCAATTCTGACTGATCGCTCCTGCTGCCGATAACGGTCAGGTGGACGATTGGATGTGTGATAGTATTTGGTGTCAAGTATATTGTTAAAATATAATGAACAGTCAAGGGTTCTGGAGAGTGTGAAGCCAATTGAACCGTGTATTATGAGCGACGGATCGATAACGGGGAAAAGTTGTTCGTTGGTGTTGCTGCTTTGAGTGAGACTGGCGTTCTTCCTTTCGCCGGTATAATTAGCCCGCAAACCGAAGTTGAGGCTTTCTCCAAGGTAATAGTGAAAACCAGCATTGGCTGTATGTTTGCTGATTTCCGGCACAAGAACTTCACTGCCATCAACAGAATAATTGTAGGTGTAATTTATCCATGATGTAAAGTCCTGTTTTCTGATCCTGACCCCGAGTTCAAGCCCATTGGTTGTCATCTCTCCGCTATTTCCCCAATACCATGTATCACCGGCCACCTGCGTGCTGATAATGTTTTCGAGATAGTTTCTGTAGAGGGTAACCGACCCGTAGATGAAGTCTGAAAATGTGAAGCTATTGATCCATTCGGCCGATTTTATTTTTTCGGGTTTCAGTTCTTCATTCCCGGCACCTGCGGTGAAGTCCCATGGTTTGGGAGCTCTGAAGGCTTCGTTGTAGTGTAGTCTGGACGAAAATTTCCCTTTGCTGAAAGCGAGGGAAAGCCGTGGTGTCAGTATTTCTCCGTAATAGCTACTGTTGTCATAACGAAGCCCTGCCGTCAGGGTGATGTATTTTAAAAAATTTAAGTCCGACTGAAAATAGACACTGATCAGGTTGTTGTTCATCATTGAAGGCTGAGGGGGTTCGGCAGGTTTTTCATTTGCTGAACCACTCAGGCTGATCCCATAATCTTTTGCGAGGTTTTCATTTTCGAAAGTGATCCCCCCGATGATGCTCAGTTGTTTGAAAGGCTGATACTGATTAACCAGATCAATTCCAATCAGGTTTCCTGGCCTGAAGTAGCGGGCCTGCGAGGTGTCGGTAATATAGGCAATGGTGTTGTTTCTGACAGAACTGTTCCTGTAATATAGCCGAGGGTTAAAGAGGTATTTTTCTGTGGCATAATTATACTGAATCTGCCCATTGATGAACCGGATGTTCCATAATGTACCCTGATCAAGGTAATGGGTTCCTGTACTTCGGTAATTGGTAGCTCTTGAGGCTCTTTTGTCCTGTACATTCAATCCAAAGGAGAATTGTTTATAGTGTCCTGAAAAGTCACAGGCAACATCATGTTCGAAATTTTCTAAGTTTTCGTCCCAGTTGTTGTCGCCATCATCGTTTGTCAGCGGTGTTTTTTGTGTTGAAAAGTACTGGCCGGCTACTCTGAATCCATAATCTTTATTCGCATTGTTGTATCCATATCCACCTGCAAGGGTATAGTTGTTAAAACTTCCAAAGGACGATGAAAGATTGACGCCTTGTGAGTCGGTTTCTTTTCTGGTGATGAGGTTAATGATTCCTGAAATGGCGTTGGTGCCATAGAGTGCTGAAGCGGGACCATAGACTATCTCAACCTGAGCAATGTTGCTTAGCAGATATTGTCCTCCGCCATAAAAGCCCCCTGAATTTAATTCATTTACCTGCACCCCATCGATCATCACCAGAATGAGATTGTTTTGGTTTGCAATTCCACGCTGAAAGACATAACTGTTGAAGCCCTGGATGTTTCTGAATTGAAATCCGGGTAAGTCGGATAATAGGTCTTCGATTGTCTGATAGCCCCGTTCTTTGATCTCTTTTTGTGTAACCACCTGAACGGTCGCAGCTACATCTTTAATTTGTTGTTTTGATTTGGAGGCTGAAACAATCTCCGCATCAAGGAGGCCTTCAATACCTGCGTTTAGCAAGGCGTCTAGTTCCGCGTTCTGTGCATTGGTTGAAATTGCAAGCAGAAGAAGGGTAACGCTCGCGAATGTCCTAATCCACGAAATTCTCATATACTTCTTAATTAACAACAATGTAAATATACAACATATTGTGGTTGAACGATTCTCTTTAAATTACTTTTTTTCTTGTAGTACCTTTCTCTTTTTTTGTTACAGGAGCCTGCGGTCATTGTCATAAGTTAAACCTCATTCCTGATCCCTGCGCAGTAGCGGCGGCCCGGCCTGATCAGATTTTTTGTTTAAGTGCGAGCAAATAATCTTTGTTGTTTTTAATGAAAATCGTTATCCATTATAAATGTGAATTGCCCGTTGATTTTATGGACAAACCTCTTTAATACATGAGCTATACCAGAGTCTTGTTTCATTTGAATCGGCTCCATTACCCTTTCGTTATTATTTCGTAGAAAAACGAAACGCCTACGAAGAGGCTTCGAAGCGACTTCGAACGGATGCTATGTTTGGTCTCTGTCTGTCAGTAGTTTGACAATTTGTATTTTGTTTGAAAATAATGTGGATTTTTGGGGGCTTTATATCTCATGCTAATAACCGGGTTTGAGCAGTTATCCAATCAATAGCATAGAATTATACCCGGAAAGGCTTTGTAGATTTATGAAAAATGGTTTTAAAAGTATACACATGACAACAGAAGGAATCAATTTTTTCTTTACTTTTTTCAAGATTGGATTGAGTCGGAAGACGGATAATCAATGTGGCTATTTTGTCACAAACATTTTTCAAATTCAGTTTGATTGCCCCGATATGTACTCCGGCAAAGTTTTAATTCATCCTTTCAGTAAACGGACATAAGATTGACTTTTCCCTTGTTTTCTGAGATGAAGCGATTTACGGCATGATAGTTTTAGTTATTTCCAGTAGTACTATTCTGAAAATTCGCACGGACGTAGAAATTCTCATCCGACGTAGAGGAGACTGTTTGGCTCGGGCTTGCGTTAGTCAGGGTTGCGGGATGAAGGCAGAGGGGGTAGCGGCCATGTTTGTGAACCCGCAAGCAGGTATCAGAACCCAAAAAGCAACTGGCGAGCCTCTAACCCGCGTTCATGTTCCAGCAGCCATTTTTTGACAGCAAGTCCACCCGCAAAACCCGTAAGGCTTCCATTGCTTCCGATTACGCGATGGCAGGGGATAAGGATGGGAATTGGATTTTGTCCGTTGGCGGCTCCGACGGCACGCGTCAAATTACGATTACCAGATCTTCTGGCTAATTCAAGGTAAGAGATCGTTTGCCCAAAGGGAATCTCTTGAAGCAATTGCCACACTTTTCGTTGAAAATCAGTCCCCCGCGGATTCATGGGTATGTTGAACTGTTTAAGGTTACCAGTAAAATAGGCCTGTAATTGTTCTTTACAGTTTATAAGATGGGCAGACAGGTCGCTGGTGGGAGTATTGTTTTCGGCAGTCCGGAACGTGAGGCTAAGAATAGCCTCAGGGTTACCTTCGATGGTGAGTGGCCCTACTGGGGAAAGAAACGAAAGAATTTGTATCACCCAGTTGTTTTTATTCTGGCGGGTTGATAGTCAAAATCCTTGATGATTTGTTGGAAAGCCCGTTTTCGGAATGGGATGCCGTCAGAACAATAGTATATAATTTTGGTTTGGTGACAGGAATTGGATAAACATGTGTAGGGCTCCCTGAAGCAGAAGAATTGCCGTCACCAAATTCCCATTTATAGGTATCGGCATAGCTTGAAGTGTTTGTAAAGGTAACCAGCATTGAACCATTTTTTTCTTCCATGGTGAATGCGAAGGCCGCGATAGGAGTGAAATAGGTTTCAACTGACTGCGGGGTCTCCTCACTTTTACTACAAGCACTGAAGGTTGTCAGCGCAATTATGGAAACAAAGGCAAGGGTGTTTTTGATCAAGTTCTGCATTGCATATACTGTTTAGAGATAATACGTTGCAAAAGTAGTCGATTTTGGGTCAAAACAGCTACCTTTGCACTCGAAAATGAGGTTTTAGTGAAAAATATTCTTTCAGAACTCAACGATGACCAGCGGCTTGCAGTCGAGGCACTTGAAGGACCTGTAATGGTTATTGCCGGTGCAGGATCAGGTAAAACGCGTGTACTTACCTATCGGGTAGCTCATTTGCTTTCCGGAGGTGCTGACGGATTCTCAATCTTAGCCCTGACCTTTACCAACAAGGCCGCCAGAGAGATGCGTGAACGTATCGTTAAGCTTGTTGGACGGGAGGCAGGGAATGTATGGATGGGTACGTTTCACTCGGTATTTGCCAGAGTGTTGAGAGTTGAGGGCCCCCGGCTGGGTTATCCTTCGAACTTTACGATATACGATACTGACGATTCGCGTCGTCTTATCAAGAGCCTTGTCAATGAGCTGCATCTTGATCCCAAATTGTATTCCCCCTCGGTAGTACATGGTCGTATTTCATCGGCCAAATCGAATCTGATCTCTGCCACAGAATATAACCAGAACGCGGAATATACGGGCCCTGACAGGCAATTTAACCGACCTGACCTGGGCAGGTTATACACTCTTTATCAGATGCGTCTTTTTCGTTCGCAGGCTATGGATTTTGACGACCTGTTATTCAATATGAACGTCCTTCTGAGAGATTTTCCTGATGTACTACACAAGTACCAGCAACGTTTTCAATACATCATGGTTGATGAGTATCAGGACACCAACTTCGCACAGTATCTGATTATTAAAAAGCTTGCTGCAAAGAATGAAAACATCTGTGTAGTAGGCGATGATGCCCAGAGCATCTATTCTTTCAGGGGAGCCAACATTCAAAACATTCTCAATTTCAGAAAAGACTATCCCGATTACAAACTCTTTAAACTCGAGCAAAATTACCGGAGTACAAAAGTAATAGTGGAGGCAGCGAATAGTATCATCGCGCAGAATAAAGACCAGATAAAGAAGACGGTATGGACCTCGAATGAGGAGGGTTCAAAAATTTCAGTGTTGCGCGGGGCTAACGAGAATGACGAAGGTTTGCTTGTTGCGCGAACCATTTTTGAGTTCAAGATGCAGAATCAATTGCCCAACGGCGATTTTGCTATCCTCTATAGAACTAATGCCCAGTCGAGAGCTATGGAGGAAGCCCTCAGGAAGATCAACATTCCTTATCGGATATATGGGGGGCTATCGTTTTACCGGCGAAAGGAGATTAAAGATATAGTTGCTTATTTCAGGCTTACTGTTAATAATTATGATGAAGATGCCCTTCGCCGGATCATCAATTATCCTACGCGTGGAATTGGAGATACTACTATGGAAAAGGCGCTGGTAAGTGCAGGTGAGAATAATAAGTCTTTGTGGGATATTTTAGCCGAACCTGAGCTTTATAAGCTTGATCTCAGATCGAATGCGCTCACGCAGGTTAGGAATTTTATCACCATGATTCGAAGTTTCACTGTTCAGGTGAATCGCATGAATGCATACGATCTTGCGCGTCAGATAACGATGGCCTCAGGGATCTTGCGTGAATTGAAAGAAGACCAGACGCCTGAGGGTGTGAGCCGGGTTGAGAACATAGATGAATTGCTGAATGCAGTCCGTGATTTTACGGAAAGTGAAACAACGCTGACAGGTGTTGAGACCGAGGAAGGGTATGTGCGTACCCTTGATGTTTTTCTTCAGGATATTATTTTGCTGACAGATGCCGATGAGAAAGAAGATGAAAATCAACCTTCAGATAAGGTTTCACTCATGACGATTCATGCTGCCAAGGGACTTGAGTTTCCTTATGTTTTCATTGTAGGGCTCGAAGAGAATCTTTTCCCGAGTTTTCTTTCACTCAATACCCGGGCTGAGCTTGAAGAAGAGCGTCGTTTGTTTTATGTGGCAATTACAAGAGCCGGGAAAATGGCCACCCTGTCGTATGCTGAATCCCGCTATAAGTATGGTACTCCTTCATGGAATGAACCAAGCCGTTTTATTACCGAGATTGACGAACGCTTTTTGAATGTTCCGCAAAAGAAGAAATCCCAGCAAGTCACGATGAAATCCTTACATGGTTTTGATTCTTTTGAAGTGAAGAGCCGCCATGCAGGCGAGCTTGAATTTACACCTCCTGATTTTCATCTGCGAGATAAAAGTAAGTTGAAAAAGATTGGGCCAGCAACTATGGCGGCGGCTACGCCAGGCACATCAGCATCAGGTTCGGCAGCCGATGCCGAAGCCATCCTGGAAGGGATGATCGTTGAACACGAACGCTTTGGCAGGGGAGAAGTGACAAGTCTCGATGGTGCCGGAGCCAATAAAAAAGCAACAGTGAATTTTGAATCGGTTGGACCTAAGCAACTTTTGCTTAAGTTTGCAAAACTTCGGATTGTCTGATTCATTTTCAGTTTTTCACCTGTTTTCTTGCCGGTCTTTACCGGCTTTCAAACGTTAATCAATTATTATTATGGAATATAACACCACACGAAAGAAACTAATTATCGCTGAATATGGACGTAATCTGCAAAGTCTGGTTGAACAGGTTTGCCAGATGGAAGATCGTGACCAACGAAGCCGGGCAGCCAAATCGCTTGTAAGTGTAATGGCTCAGTTGAATCCTTCGCAGCGCGATTACGTTGATTACCGACGTAAGCTGTGGGATCATTTATACATTATTTCAGATTTCAAGCTTGATGTTGACGGACCATATGACCCGCCTTCGCCCAATACAGTTCATCCAACACCCCAGCGGTTGTCATATGCAGGCAACAAGATCAGGTTTTCGCACTACGGTCGAATTATCGAGAAGATGATAGATGTGGTTTCTGAGTATCCTGAAAATCAAGAAAAAGAGGTGCTGGCCCCGATGATTGCCAATTATTTGAAGAAGTCATATCTTACCTGGAATTTGGATTCGGTGACAGATGATGTAATTCTAAAACAGATGAACATCATGTCGAAGGGTCGCATTGCGATGGATAACAGCCAGCCCCTATGGGTGGCGAACGACCTGATCGTTGATCCATCGTCTGCTTCTAAAAAGAATCAAAAGAGGAAGAGTATCAAGCACAAGAACTTCAGGAGGAAATAATCAATATCAGCTGGTCATGGCTTCATTCAGAATTGAGGGAGGTAGAACGCTTGGGGGAGAAATAACTCCACAGGGTGCCAAAAATGAGGCGCTACAGGTTTTGTGCGCAACTGCCCTGACAGCAGGGGAGGTGACGATGCACAATGTCCCTGATATCAGGGATGTTAATCTTCTGATTGAGGCATTGCAATTTATCGGTGTTGAGGTCGTCAAGTTAGGCGGCGGCTCTTGGAAGTTTTCAGCAGCCAACCTTAAGCCTGAATTGATGCTTACCGAAGGATTCAGGAAGAAAGCAACTGCGATTCGCGGCTCTGTAATGCTTGTTGGTCCGATGCTTGCACGCTATGGCATAAGTTATATGACCCGGCCGGGTGGTGATAAAATAGGCCGCCGTCGTCTGGATACGCATGTTGTTGGACTGCAAAGTTTAGGGGCTCAATTTTCAACTTGCTCCGATTCCGGGGTGTATTGTGTGACAGCTTCTGATCTCAGAGGGGCTTATATGTTGCTTGATGAAGCTTCTGTAACCGGGACTGCTAATATTGTCATGGCGGCAGTTATGGCGAATGGGACCACGACCATTTTTAATGCTGCCTGTGAGCCTTATGTGACCCAGCTTTGCCGCATGCTAAACAAAATGGGAGCCCATATCAGCGGTGTAGGCTCAAATCTGCTTACCATCGAAGGAGTAAATGAAATGCATGGTTGTAGCCATACACTTCTTCCCGACATGATTGAGGTAGGAAGTTTCATCGGCATGGCTGCCATGACCAAATCTGCCATTACGATTCGAAATACCGGTTATGATGATTTAGGAATAATACCGGAGGTCTTCCGCAGGCTGGGAATAATTGTTCAGCGGCAAGGAGATGATATTTTTATCCCGACACTTGATCATTATGAAGTAGAATCCTTTATGGATGGAGGTATCATGACCATCAGTGATGCTCCATGGCCGGGTTTTACTCCCGATCTTATCAGCATTGCGCTTGTTACAGCGGTGCAGGCCCGGGGAAGTGTACTGATTCACCAAAAGATGTTCGAAAGCCGGTTGTTTTTTACTGATAAACTGATTGACATGGGTGCCAAGATTATCCTTTGCGACCCTCACCGGGCAACTGTAATTGGCCACGATCATGAGCACCGGCTCAGGGGAATCAGGATGAGTTCGCCCGACATCAGGGCGGGTGTTGCGTTGCTGATTGCTGCGCTATCGGCCGATGGGGTAAGTATCATCGACAATATCGAACAAATAGACCGTGGTTATCAGAATATAGATGGCCGGTTGAATGCCCTTGGTGCCTGCATTGAGCGAATATAATGAATATTGTCGTGGATTGCCAGATTGGTCTTCTCTGATTACAGCAATGTGACAAATTGTCGGGATTCGGTCCGTGGCAAAGTTTTTGAAGCCCGCGCCGGACGGACAGTTCTGGTGTAATGTACCCGGCCTCTGCCTTAAGAAGGTCGGTTTTATATAGTAAAAATTTAATATATGGCTGACGATAAAATAAATGATCCTCTGGAAGTAGCTTCCGATTTACCTGACAACACTGAATCTGTTGAGAATTCTGCTCCAACTGAGCAAGAACCACATTCTCTTAAGAAGAAAAAAGGTTTTTTCAGTCGTTCAACTAAGGGAGATGTAAAGAAGGATGCATCAACAGTTGAGGCAGGTGAGGAAATTGCCGAAAATGAGGAGAAGGCTCCTGTTGTGCAGATCGATCCTGTAGTAGAATTAGAACAAAAACTGGCCGATGCGAACGATAAGTTTTTGCGCCTGTTTTCCGATTTTGATAATTTCAGGAAACGAACTGCCCGTGAGAAGATCGAAGCGTCAAAGGCAGCTTCATCCGACCTGCTTGCTCAACTTTTGCCTATTGTTGATGATTTTGAACGAGCATTGCGTTCAATGGAGCCTGTTGATGAAACTATAGCTCCATTAAGACAGGGAGTGGAATTGATTTACAATAAATTCTGGTCAATTATTGAACGACAGGGTGTAAAGGCCATCGAAGCCATTGGAATGGAGTTTACTACCGATTTTCATGAAGCATTAACAAGCATCCCTGTGACCGATGAATCTCAGAAAGGAAAAGTAGTCGATCAGGTTGAAAAAGGCTATATGTTGGGAGATAAAGTGATTCGGTTCGCCAAAGTGATTGTGGGCGCTTAATCCAGATATTTAAGATAGTTTTAAAGGGAAATCCTAATGACAAAACGCGATTATTACGAAATACTTGAGGTGCAACGCAATGCAACGGAAGCTGAAATTAAGAAGGCTTACCGACAGATGGCAATAAAGTTTCATCCGGATAAAAACCCCAACAATAAGGAAGCTGAGGATAAATTCAAGGAAGCTGCCGAAGCCTACGAGGTGCTTTCAAATCCTGAGAAGCGAAGCAGATATGATCAGTTTGGTCATTCAGGGCTTGGCAATCAGGGGGGCTTTAATGGAGCAGGGATGTCAATGGATGACATCTTTAGCAATTTCGGAGATATTTTCGGGAGTGCCTTTGGCGGAGCTTTCGGAGGTTTTGGTGGCAGTGGCAGAGGAGAACAACGTCGCCGGGTAAACCGGGGGACTAACCTCAGGGTTAAAGTGTCGCTTACACTGGAAGACATAGCCAAAGGCGTTCATAAGAAACTGAAAATTTCAAAATATGTATCCTGCCAGACATGTAGTGGTACGGGTGCACGCGACGGTTCTTATACAACTTGCGGCACCTGCCGGGGAACTGGTCAGGTTACCAGAGTAACCAATACTTTTCTCGGTCAGATGCAGACATCCTCAACATGTCCTCATTGTGGTGGTGAAGGAAGAACCATTAACGACAAGTGTACGACCTGTCATGGCGATGGTATCGTAAAAGGTGAGGAGGTAGTTGAAGTTGATATTCCTGCCGGCGTAACTGAAGGTATGTCATTAAATATGAGTGGTAAAGGAAATGCAGCTGCACGTGGCGGTATCCCTGGCGATCTTCATATCCTGATTGAAGAACAAACGCATCCTCAACTTCAACGCGACGGAACCAACCTTCTTTATGAGCATTACATTAGTTTTCCTGAAGCGGCCATGGGAACGTCGATTGATATCCCGACTCTTGAAGGCAAGGCAAGGGTTAAGCTTGAGCCGGGGACACAGGGAGGAAAAGTGTTAAGGTTAAGGGGGAAAGGGCTGCCTGAAGTGAACTCATACGCCAGAGGTGATTTATTGGTCAATGTTAATGTTTGGACCCCCCAAAGCCTAAGCCGTGATGAGAAACAGATGCTTGAAAAATTAGCGGAGAGTCAGAACTTTGTACCCAACCCTTCCAAACGTGATAAGACATTCTTTGATCGCATGAAGGAATATTTTCAAGCGTAAAATAATAAACAAGGTCAACATTGGAACCACTTCTCAGGGCTGATCAGGTTGTTAAGCGTTATGCGGGCCATACGGCTCTTGATCATGTAAGTATCAGTGTACCGGAAGGCAAAATATTTGGGCTTCTTGGTCCGAACGGTGCCGGTAAAACAACTCTGATTCGCATTTTAAACCAGATCACCGGCCCCGATGAAGGGTTTGTTTGGTTTGGGGATGAATTACTGGGACAGCAACACATTGGTCAGATCGGCTACCTTCCGGAAGAGCGTGGATTGTACCGGAAAATGAAAGCCGGTGAACAGGCCTTATATCTGGCCATGCTCAAGGGTATTCCAAAAGAAGAAGCTACTCGACGGCTTAAGTTGTGGTTTAAACGATTTGATATAGAATCATGGTGGAATAAGAAGGCTGAAGAGCTTTCAAAAGGGATGCAACAGAAATTGCAGTTTATTATAACAGTGGTGCACCAGCCACGACTTTTGATCTTTGATGAGCCTTTCAGTGGTTTTGATCCGATTAATGCAAATCTCATGAAGGATGAGATGCTAAGACTTAGAAACGAGGGAGCCACCATTGTGCTTTCAACCCATAACATGAATTCAGTCGAAGAACTCTGCGACAACATTGCTTTGATCAACAGGTCAAAAAAGGTGTTGGATGGTTCGGTTAATCAGATCAGGCAACAATTCAGCAAGAAAATGTTTGAGGTTGAAGTTGAAGGAAGTTTTTCTGTTTCTGATGAAGTTATGGCTGAAATGGGTTTTGAACTGATTCGGAAAGCAGACCTTCATAACCGGTTACAATTGGTGTTTAGTGTCAGCTCAGGAGCAGGAACAGCCGATGTGCTTCACCGGCTGGCAGATCAGCTACCGGTACTTGCGTTTAAAGAGGTGCTCCCTTCGATGGAAGAGATCTTTATTGAAGCAGTTAATCATCACCAACCCCTTTAATGCACTGGCACATGTCGAAAACAGGCATCATCATCAGACGGGAATACCTAACCAGAGTAAAGAAAAAATCGTTTTTCATTATGACCATCATTGGTCCTCTGTTGATGGCTGCTCTCTGGATTGTGCCCTTTTTTATTGCAACCCTAACGGAGAAGCAGCGTGATATTGAGATTTATGATCAATCTGGGGTTTTCAGAGAGTGTTTTCGGACCAATGGTAAGTTCAATTATATTTTTATTGAGGGAAGCCTTGATTCCCTTAAACGGCAATTTCTGCGGTCAGGTCATTATGCGATGGTGTACATTCCAAGAACAGAATTGTCGGTACCGCAGTCGGCCTATATATACAGTTCAAAGCAACCTGGTCTGAATGTGAAATCAGAGATTCGTGACCTGATGAAAAAAGAGGTTGAAGCCCTTAAGCTTATTGCTAAAGGTATTGACCCTGAGGTTTTGGAGGCAATTAAAACCAATATTAATGTTGGAACCATAATTCTCGATGAAAACGGATTTGAGAAGAAGGGGTCTGCTGAAGTGACAACTGCCCTGGGTCTTGTAGCTGGAATAGTGATTTATTTCATGCTGTTTATGTTTGGCGGTCAGGTGATGCGTAGCGTGATCGAAGAAAAAACAAGTCGGATCGTGGAGGTGATTGTTTCTTCAGTTAAACCGGTGCAGCTTATGTTAGGCAAGATGATAGGCGTAGGTTTGGTCGGTCTGACCCAATTCCTTTTGTGGGTTCTTCTTACCTTTGGACTGGTTACGGGGTTTCAACTCATCTATGGCCATAAGCTGGCAAACGGCAGTGCATCTGCCACCCAGACGATTGTTCAGGCCCCTGCCCAGGGAGCGGTTCCAGCGATGAATGGTGTAGCCAACTTTGGTAATGACAATCAGATGTTACAGATTCTTGAAGATGTACGAGGTATCGATTTTGGTACCATGCTGATTTGTTTTCTTCTCTATTTTGTTGGTGGGTATTTGCTTTATGCATCATTGTTTGCGGCCATGGGGTCTGCGGTCGAGAATGAGCAGGATTCTCAGCAGTTTATTCTGCCAGTTACACTACCATTGGTAATAGCACTGTTTAGCGTGGGGTACATCCTGAATTATCCGGATGGATCGCTTTCAGTCTGGTTATCGATGATCCCATTAACAAGTCCTGTGGTTATGATGATACGGATTGCCTTTGGAGTACATTGGACACAAGTGGCTCTCTCTGTGGTCATTCTCTACTTGTCTTTGGCATTAACGACATGGCTTGGTGCCAGGATTTATCGTACAGGTATATTAATGTATGGTAAAAAAGTGACCTGGCGTGAATTGTGGAAATGGCTAAGATACAAGTCGTGACAGTTCTTTTAACGTGTCGCTGTTCTGAGTATCGGCCATATATTGAATAAATATTGACAAAGCTTTGGTTTATAACAAGGGAAAATTGTTAGTTTTTAAATTAAATCCTAAATTTGCAACCTTGAAAATTTTTAACTATTTTAAAATCTGAGAACCCATGCAAAACAAGGGAGTGATTAAATTCTTTGCGATCCTCTTTGCCCTGGTCTGCCTCTTCCAGTTGTCGTTTACCTATTTTTCGGCCAGAGTAGAGCGGAAGGCAAAGGAATATGCGCTAAGTGCTGATGCTAAACAATTGGCTGTAAAAATGGCTCAGGGAGATCAACTTCGTGAGGTGCTTATGTTCGATTCGATATCGAAAGCCCGCGAAAGGTTTTTCCTCGATTCCATTTCCGGCGAGCCTGTTTATAATATTTTAGTCAGAAAGTACACCTATAAGGATGTAAAAGAGCGCGAGTTAAACCTTGGTCTTGACCTTAAAGGGGGTATGAATGTCATTATGGAGGTTTCTGTAATTGACATTATAAAAGCCTTATCGGGGCACAATCCTGACTCCACCTTTAATAAAGCTCTTGTTCTTGCTCAGGAGAAACAGAAAAGCTCTAATGCTAATTATGTAACCCTGTTTGCAGAGTCATTTAAGGAACTGGATCCTAATGCCAGCCTTGCCGCCATATTTAGTACCGTTGAGTTGAAAGACCGGATTAAGTATAATTCAACCAACGATGAAGTAATTTCTGTTATCAGGGAAGAAACAAATGGCGCTATCGACCGTACGTTCAATATTCTGAGTACCCGTATTAACCGTTTTGGTGTTGCACAGCCCAACATTCAGCGGTTACAGACTGCCGGCCGGATTCTGATTGAACTTCCCGGTATCAAGGAGCCCGAACGTGTAAGGAAGCTACTGCAAGGTTCTGCAAAGCTTGAGTTTTGGGAAACATACGAATTCACTGAGATCTACCAGTATTTTACCGATGCAAATACAAGATTACGGGAGTATGAAAAACAGATGGAATCTGGCCTTGCCTCCGGTAATGATACTGTTGGCATAGTCTCAGCAGGTGATTCCGCCATTGCTAAGGTAAATAGCGATACTGCTGTCGCATCAGCCGATACTTCACTTCTGGCCAAATTGGGTGATTCCAGTGCTGTTGAAAATGATCAGAGCAAATTGGCTAATTACAAACGCGAGAATCCCTTATATGCATATCTTAACCTTGCCTTCTATCAGAACGAGCAGCAGGCTTTTGTGCCATACAAGAGTGCCCGCGTTGGTTCTTCCTTTATCAAGGATACCGCACGTGTTAATGGTATGTTGAAAAAGGTTAAAAGCATCTTCCCTCCTTCATTGAGACTTTACTGGACGGTTAAACCCGATCCTTCACGCAAGGATATTTTGGATCTTGTTGCCATCAAGGTTAAATCGCGCGACGGAAAAGCTCCGCTCGGTGGCGATGTCATTGTTGAGGCACGTCAGGATGTGAGCCCTACAAATGGAGGAGTTGAAGTTTCAATGGCTATGAACTCAGAAGGTGCCCGTATCTGGAAAAACCTTACTGCCGATAACATAGGCCGTCAGATTGCCATCGTGCTTGATAATTATGTTTATTCTTACCCTAATGTTAATCAGGAGATTGAAGGCGGTCGCAGTTCGATCAGCGGAGGTGGAATGACAATTGAAGAAGCACAGGACCTTGCCAATATTCTGAAGGCCGGAAAACTTCCTGCTCCTGCCCACATTGTTCAGGAGGCTGTAGTCGGACCTTCACTTGGTAAAGAAGCCATTGATGCAGGTATGAACTCATTCATTCTCGCCTTTGTTCTTGTACTGATTTATATGGTACTTTACTATAATAAAGCTGGTTTTATTGCTGACTCAGCTTTGTTGATCAATATGTTCTTCCTGTTTGGTGTGCTGGCCTCTTTTGGAGCAACACTTACCCTGCCGGGTATTGCAGGTATCGTCCTGACCATGGGTATGGCCGTCGATGCGAACGTTATTATTTATGAACGTATAATCGAAGAAATCAGAGCGGGTAAAGGACTTCGGTTAGCGGTTGACGATGGTTATAAGCATGCTTACTCGGCTATTATTGACGGTAATGCCACAACATTGCTGACAGCTATTATCCTCTTTGTCTTTGGTAGTGGTCCTATTCAGGGTTTTGCCACCACCTTGATCATAGGTCTGATAACTTCCATGTTCACCGCTATTCTTGTTTCCAGATTGGTTTTCGTTTGGTATCTCGATCGCAATAAGAAGATATCTTTCGACAATAAGTTTACCCGCGGGTTCCTCTCTAATACAAAGTTTGATTTCATCGGTCTTAGAAATAAGGCTTATATCTTCTCAATTGCTTTGTTGGTGATCGCCATTGGCTCACTTGCCATCAAGGGTCTGAATTACGGTGTTGATTTCACCGGAGGTCGTACTTATATCGTGCGTTTTGATCAGGATATGAAAGTCGATAATGTGCGCAAGGTTTTGGCAGATGAATTTGGCGAATCTCCGGAAGTGAAGACTTTTGGCCCTGATAATCAGGTGAAAATTACTACCAAGTATATGGTTAATAGTGATAATTCCGCGACCGACAGCCTGATAGCCACTAAATTGTATAAAGCACTTGGACCTCTCTATAAGAACAAGATTAGTTCTGGTGAATTCACTTCAACATCGGGTTCGGAAACGGCTGGTATTGGAATTTTGAACTCTCAGAAGGTTGGCCCAACCATCGCTTATGATATAAAGCGGAATGCAATTCTGGCCGTCATTTTTTCACTGATTGGTATTTTTTCATACATCGCAATCCGTTTCAAAAAATGGCAATATGGCTTAGGTGGTGTTGTCAGCTTGTTCCATGATACTATCATCATTCTTGGTCTGTTTAGTTTGTTCCATAGTGTTTTGCCTTTCAATATGGAAGTTGGACAGGATTTCATAGCTGCAATTCTTACCATTATTGGTTACTCCATTAATGACACTGTGATTATTTTTGACCGAATCAGGGAATACACAACGCTTCACCCTAAGCGCGATCTGCAGGAAAATATGAACGGTGCTATCAATAACACATTGGCCCGTACAATGAATACTGCCGGTACAACCATGGTTGTGTTGATTGTAATCTTCATATTTGGCGGTGAAACGATCCGCGGATTTACGTTCGCTCTGACCATGGGTGTTCTGTTTGGGACCTATTCTTCAGTGTTCAATGCAAGTCCCATTGCTTTCGATCTGATCAAATGGCAACAGAAGAAGGCTGCTGCAAAGGCAGCATTGGGCAGATAAATGCTCTTACAGATTATAAAATTGAGAAAAGTCCCGGCATTGCATCGGGACTTTTCTTATTTTTGCTCTACACATACTGATGTCCATGCACTATATATTTTTAATATTTGATTTAAGTGGAGGAGAATTATTTCTGATAGTACTGGCTATCATCATCCTTTTTGGTCCCAAACAAATACCTGTGATTGCCAGGTCAATAGGAAAAGTAATGCATGAAATCAGAACGGCTTCAAACCAAATCAAACAGGAAGTAATGGCCGAAGCCAGAAATATTGAAGAAGCTGTTCAGCCGTCAGTTGCACCAAAAAAACCGGTGGGAAATAATAATCCGGTTGATAAAGAGTTACAAAATGAGGAATTGGGTAGTACTTCAGACATTGATACCCGGAAATCTGAAGTGCTTTCAAATCATAACCTGCCCGGGGATCAACCCGGAACTTCATCTGCGAAAACGGAATTATGATGCATAAATTAAGGTTTTTAGCCCTGGTAATGATAATCTGCTCCTTATTCGGATTAGATTCACTTTATGGTCAGAACCGCCGGACAGCTGCTGCTGACCTGGCTTTTGAAAACTATCAGTTCAGTACAGCTGTTAAGCTATATAGGAAGGCGGTCGGAAAAGTTAAAGATGTGAGTGAACGTAACCGCATCGCTTTTCAGCAGGCCGAATGTTTCAGGTTGATGAATGATCGCCGTAAGGCAGAGCCGCTTTACCGTCGACTCGTGAATGCTAAATACGAGACAGTGAAACCTGAGATATTGCTGTATTTGGCTGACATTCTCCTGACGAGTCAGAAGTATGATGAAGCTGTGGTTTTCTACGAACAGTACATTACCCTGAAACCTGAAGATCATCGCGGGCGTGTTGGATTAGAATCGTGTACAGTTGCAAAAGCTTTGACTGAAAACCCGTCACGACATGAAGTTACGCCATTATCAACCATCAATTCAAGGGATAATGATTTTTCAGGGGTTTATAGTAACTCGGCTTTTAATGAGATTGTTTTTTCATCTGACAGAAAAGGTACAACCGGGAAATTGGTGGATGAATGGACTAATAAGGGTTTCAGTGACCTGTTTATGACGAAGAATGACGTAACTGGTAAATGGGCTGCTCCGATTACTGCCGATGCAGGTGGTGTGGTAAATACCGATGCCAATGAAGGTCAGCCATTCTTTAACGCGCGGTTTAACACCATGTATTTCACTCGCTGCTACAGTGAGAAAAAGAAAAGAAATGGTTGTAAGGTAATGGTTTCAAAGCGTGCAGGAACTGGCTGGTCAGAACCGACTGAGGTAGATCTGGGTGGAGACAGTACCTCAGTGATCGGACATCCTACTTTAACGGAAGATGAGCTGACAATTGTTTTTTCCGCTGAATTTCCGGGAGGTAAAGGAGGAAAAGACCTTTGGACCGCAAATCGAAAGCGGAAAACTGACAAATTCAGCAAACCCCGAAATCTTGGAGATATAATTAATACTCCAGGAAATGAATTGTTTCCATTCCTGAGGGGTGATACACTTCTCTATTTCTCTTCGGACGGACATCCAGGGTTGGGTGGTCTTGATATTTTTAAGACATGGATGTTGAAACTGGGGGAGGATGATGGTAATGCGAACTGGAAAGAGCCAGTAAATATGAGTACTCCAATTAATTCGACCTTTGATGATTACTCAATCTATTTCAATCCTGAAGCCATGGAAGAAGGGCTTTTTACTAGCAACCGACCAGGTGGGCGCGGTGGTGACGACCTCTATTCGTTTGTTATTCAGCCATTGATTTTTACACTTACAGGGATTGTTCGTGACGACCGTACCATTCAGCCTGTACAGGGTGTGCTGGTTATGATGGAGGGTTCAGATGGGAAATCCTTCAGATCTACCACTTCTGAAGTGGGAGCCTACACTTTCAATAAAAATCAGGTGCTTCCAAATACCTCATATAAACTGACTGTCAGTAAGGACGGTTATTTCACAGCTACTGGTGAGGAAACAACGATAGGGTTGGAATCGAGTAAGGATATAGTGCATGATTTCAGATTAATACCTGTTCCACAAAAGCCTGTTGTATTGCCTGATATTCTATATGACCTCGGTCGCTGGGAGTTGAAACCACAATATCAGGATTCGCTACAGGGACTCATACAGATACTTGAAGCAAATCCTAACATCATAATCGAATTGGCAGCTCACACCGATGCCAGGGATTCCGAAGAAAGAAATGATGTTTTGTCGCAGAAGCGTGCTCAGAGTGTTGTTGACTATTTAATTGTCAGAGGTATAGAGCCTGGTAGGTTATCTGCCAAAGGCTATGGCGAGCGTCAGCCCAGGGTACTACTCAGCGATGTCGTTAAAGATGGTTTTAAGTTTAAAACGGGTGCGCGTCTGTCCGAGGCATACATTGACTCGCTCCCCTCCAAAAACCTTAAGGAGATCGCTCATCAGTTGAATCGCCGGACAGAGTTTTCCATCATTGCAACAAATTTTGTTTCACAAAAGATAAATGGACAAACTGCCCCGACAGAAGTTAAAATTGTGAAAGAGGTTGAAAAGAATGAGGTCCCCTTTACTGTTAAAGGAAAGAAGAAGATTTTGAATTGTACCGTTAACGGAATCAACCTTGAATTTGCATATGAGCCTAAGGCTCCCAAAGCAGTTATTAGCCTTAAGCAAGCTCTCGAACTGCTCAAGGCCGGAGCGATAGGAAAGGACGACTTTGAAGGTGACGGAGAAGCTATTCTAGCTGGCGGCTCAATTCAGAATAATTCGGTATTTACAATCAGTCAGCTTCGAATTGGAAGGAAGGTGGTCTACGATGTTGATGTTACGGTAGATCAAAAGATTGACGGCATGATACTGAACAATAAAGTTCTGTCGCGTTTTGGCGCCTTCCTGATAGATGAAAAGGCAGCGCACATTGTTTTCGAATAATGAAATAGTATCTAATTCTTGATTTTTAATTTATAGAATGTCAGATCGATATACAGGACGTGGCGTTTCCTCCAAAAAGGAGGATGTTCATGCAGCCATCCGAAAAACCGATAAGGGGATATTTCCCGGCGCGTTTTGCAAGGTAATACCTGATGTATTGGGTAACGACCCCGCTTGGTGTAATATTATGCATGCAGATGGTGCGGGTACAAAATCTTCATTGGCATATGCCTATTGGAAGGAAACCGGCGATTTGAGCGTCTGGCATGGAATCGCACAGGACGCCATCGTTATGAATACCGATGATTTGCTCTGTGTGGGCGTTTACGACAATATGTTACTTTCATCAACCATTGGCCGCAACAAGTTATTAATCCCCGGAGAAGTGATCTCAGCCATTATAGAGGGGACTGAGATCTTTTGTGCTGATATGCGAAAACTTGGGGTAGGTATCTGGTTAACGGGTGGTGAAACTGCTGATGTTGGAGATCTGGTACGCACCATAATAGTCGACAGCACAGTAACAGCCCGCATACCACGTAATCAGATTGTAAGTAACGATCGGATTGCTGAAGGGGATGTTATCGTAGGACTTGCCTCTGATGGACAAGCTTCCTATGAGAAAGTTTACAATGGAGGTATGGGAAGCAATGGCCTTACCTCAGCCCGGCATGACATATTTTCGAAAATTCTGGGTGTGAAGTACCCTGAGAGCTTTGATAATGCCTTACCCGATAGTCTGGTTTATTCGGGACACCGTTTTCTTACCGAGCCGAGTCCTGTGTCGGGAATCGATATGGGTAAACTGGTACTTTCACCAACCAGAACTTATGCTCCTATTGTGAAGGACGTGATTCGACGGATGGGAAAATACATTCATGGGATGATTCATTGTAGTGGCGGCGGGCAGACCAAGGTACTACACTTTGTCGATAAAGTACATATTGTAAAGGATAATCTTTTTGAATTGCCTCCTTTGTTTCGGGTTATTCAGGAGGAATCCGGAACATCATGGGCTGAGATGTATCAGGTCTTCAATATGGGGCATCGGTTGGAGTTCTATGTTCCTGAAAAACTGGCTGCCGAAATATCTGAGATTGCTGCATCTTATAATGTAGATGCGAAAATCATTGGTAGAGTTGAAAAATCAGATGTGCGCGAACTGACAATTCAGTCGCAATTCGGTACATTCAGATATGCCTGAGTAAGCTGAAGCTTATTTGCCCGTTCCTTCACCCGGGTTCTCTGTTTCTGTTTTCGGGCGGAGAGATTCCATCTTGTTTTTAAGTTCAAAAAGATGCTGTCCAAATGAGATGAGTGGAGTAATCGTGATTTTCGAAATCGGGTTCAGCGGGCATTCTTTTAACATGTTGTGCAATGCTTCGTTATTTTCAGCCTGAATAATGAAAGCACAACCTTTTTGGACAGCGTAGACGCCACCAAAAATGGGAATGCCTGACTGACGAAGGCTGTCAATGAATGTGTAGCCCGGAATCAGGGTATTATGCATAAATTCTTCCTGATCACTTCTGCTCATCTTTTTCATGATTGGGTTAAAATCAAAGGAAACCAGAAAGAAGTTTCGCGGGAATAAATAAAGGTTCGAGTCAGCATTGGTTTGAAGCGTATCCCTAAATTGATTTGTGATTGCCGGTTTCTTTTCCTGTTCGAGCCATGTACATGATTGAAATCCTATGGCGAGCATAAGAAAAAGGAACGTGGAAATCAAAAACTGATGATGTCTTTTCGGTTGCATATCTCTGTGTAATGTCTTGTTTCGTTGGTCAGATGTTCAATTTGACAGATTGTGAACTTAGGTAAAACTAGCGGTGGAAAACTGAAGGGCAGTGTCTGGCTAATCCGTTTTATTCTATAATCAATCTCTTTAATGACCAATCGGCGAGCCGCATTATTACATGAGATTTGATTGGTTTTCTTATAAGATTAAAGTCAAACATGGTTTTAAGAATGTTGATTGGCAAATCTAATGTAAAAGATTGAGAATACTGTTCAAGTGACATTTTTTTTCTAATGAACGATCTTTAATTGCGGTGAAGGATAGGGTTGTGGAATATGAATAAGGCAATCTCTCTTTATCGGGCTATATCTAATAGCTGATATCTGCTGAACTTTTCCGAAATTTGCCTGTTTAAAATACGAACGAAAATTTTAAACAAACCTACCCGGATTGCCTGATGTCGACTTATTCGATCAAAGATTTAGAAAAGTTTACCGGAATCAAAGCTCACACGCTTAGGATATGGGAGAAACGTTACGGTGTCGTTGAGCCCGAGCGGACAACCACTAACATCAGGTACTACACAGATGCCGATCTGAAAAAGCTACTCAATATCTCTATATTGAATCGTCATGGATTTAAAATCAGTGATATCGTTGAGTTGTCGGATGAGGAGATGAGTGAAAAGATTCTGCTTTTAACACAGCGCCTGTATGATGCTGATTCACAGATAGAAGGACTTGTGGTTTCTATGATTGATGTCGATGAAAACAGGTTTGATAAGATTCTTACCTCTACCATTATAAAACTTGGATTCGAGCAAGCGGTTTTAAAAATTATTTATCCGTTTTTTCAACGAATAGGAATGTTGTGGCAGGTAGGCAGTATTTCACCTGCTCAGGAGCATTTTATGTCGAACCTGATCAGGCAGAAGTTAATTGTCGCAATCGATGGTTTGGCTACAAGCGCAATCCCTGGAGCAGATACTTTTCTGTTGTTTTTGCCTGAAGGCGAATGGCATGAAATCGGTTTGCTGTTCTCAAGTTATCTGATTCGAAAGCGGGGACATCATGTGATTTATCTAGGCCAATCGGTTCCTTTCGAAAATCTGTCAGAAATAGTTGCACTGCGCAAGTGTAACCGTATTTTAACTCAGTTTATTGCTGCATTGGACGAAGAAGGTGTTGATAATTATATTACCCGGCTTGCTGAGGCTTTTCCGCGTTGCCTTGTTATGGTCTCGGGAAGTCAATTGACCGATAGAGCACTTTCACCGCCATCCAATGTTGTGGTCATCAATAATATTGACCAATTGCGCGACTATTTACCCCGCATTGTGTGAGTGTAATTTTCGAAAGCGTTCAACAAGGAATGTGACTTTGTTTAACGTGTGAAATGTTAAATTAAACAGGAGAAATGTTAAATATTTTAACACTCCTGTTTTTTATTTGGCTGAGAATCAATTTATAGATTGTTTCAATTTAAAATCATTATAAATTAATTTCTGTAATCATTTGCTTTTTGTAGTTGATGTGTTTAATTTAGCGGCATAATAGTTAAACAAACTGGATTCGTTAAAAATAACCCTCAAATAGCTGATACAATGACCGCAATCGAATTTAACGCCAAACTACTGAGCCTTCATGAAAACCTCAGAAATTTTGCTTACGCATTGACTTCCAATGGTGAGGATGCTAATGATTTGATTCAGGATACTTACCTAAAGGCGATCACCTACCGTGATAAGTTTAATCCCGACACCAATCTGAAAGCGTGGGCTTATACGATCATGAAGAACACCTTCATCAATAATTACCGTAAAAATATGCGTGAAAACGCTTTTGTAGATACAACAGACGACCTGTACTTTCTTAATCTGAAAAATCGGTTTGATGGTGCTGGTCCTGATTCCAACATGCGCACTAAAGAGATCCGTACCAGTATTGAAAACCTTGAGGAAGAACATCGTATGCCATTTGTTATGCATACTCAGGGGTATAAATACAAAGAGATTGCCGAAAAAATGAATCTAAGTATTGGAACTGTAAAGAGCCGGATATTTTTTAGCCGTAAGAAGCTTATGATGGCTTTGAAAGATTACCAGAATTGATTTTTAATTGGTTGATTGTTTCGATTTTTTTGTTGAAAGAGGCGGTCTTATGGCCGTCTTTTTTATGCGCCACTGTCCTATTTGGCAGCTAATAGATGATCTATTCATAGATTGTAAGGACAGTGCGATCGCCAACAAAAACAGAAAGGACTGATGCCATGTATACAACGTGATGCACTTTCCTGGTACAGATGCCAGGGTTTATTCTTTTGTTGAGCGCATAGTAGTAATAAAGTCGCGTTGAGATTTGTAAAGATTGGTGATAAACAAAACCAGATTTTTTGTCTCTGCCAGAATATTCAGGAAAAGCACACTGTTTTTCGTCCCTGCTTCCCGTGATTTGATCCTTCTTACCTGAGCCCTGCGCGCCCGCTCAATGTCATCGACCACTGTCTGCTGGATTTTGAGCACCTGTTCTCTGATTGAATAGTCATCTTTCGTAATCGCATTTGAGATCATCAGAATTAACTGGCTCACATCTTTTGTTAACTTAACTAACTCTGTCTTTTGTTGACTGAGTAATCCTTTGTGATTGTTAGCAACATGGTTGAGGCAAGGTTCTGAGATGTAGTTGATGCAATGAGCAATTTCACGCAGAAAATCAATTACCTGTACATAGTAGTGCCCTGTCTCAATTGAATCGTCTTTAAGCTTTGTTACCACAGTGTTGATATCATCTTTGAGCCTTTTGGTGTGTTTGCTGAACTTTGTTACCTCTTTCTGAAGTGCCCTTAGCTTTTTCAGGTCTTCTCCATAAAGGTGTGTCAGTAATTTCGTGTAAAGCTCATTTGAAGTTGTGAGTGCCATCAGAATATCTTCTTTGCATCGGTCTACGATGTTGGCAGAATCAATTGGTTTCGTGACCTGACTTTTGTTTTCTTCTTTGAGCTCTTTTTCTTTGCGTTTGAAAGTTCTATGTTGTCTGAATGCCACATAGCCTGCCACAAATAGAAGTATTGGGATAGAATAGGGCTCCCCGTTGAAGATGATGGTGGCATTCAGGAAGGCAAAACTAAAGGCAATGAGTGCCGTGATGAACCATCCTCCAATCACAATGAGGACCCCTGATATACGGTATACTGCGCTTTCACGCCCCCATGCACCATCGGCAAAGGAGGACCCCATTGCAACCATAAACGTCACATAAGTTGTGCTGAGAGGTAGTTTGTTTGATGTTCCAAAAGCGATCAGAATACTGGCTACTACCAGATTTACTGATGCTCTGACAAGGTCAAAAGAAATGCCCTCTGAACGGGCTTGCTTGATCTCGTCTTCATCGGGCTGCTGAAACCGGCGGCATAGAAAGCTTTTCAGGAATTCAGGCATGATAGTATCTATCGTTTTTCCTGTATTCACAGCTGAACGGACAATGCTTCTTGATAATGCAAATGATGGGAACTTCTCCGATCCTTCATCCTGACGGCTAAGGTCAACGCTGGTGCTAATGACTGTTTTTGCCTTTTTTGAGAAAACCAGCGTGACAGACATTATCCCACCTGCAATCAATAAGATGTAGGTAGGCGTTTTAATCGGATTCATTAGGTCGCCCATTAGTAAGTTGTCTGGCTGAACACCTTGATTGGCCAGAAAAATTCTGAACGATTCAAAACCTGCCAGGGGAACCCCGATAAAATTAACAAGGTCGTTACCCGCAAAAGCCATGGCTAGTGCAAAAGTGCCAAGTAGCACGGTTATTTTCAGGACGTTGGTGTTGAATAGCCAGATGAGCAATTGAAAGAAGAGGGACCAGCCTACCAGACTGATGGATAGAATCCATATCGTATTAGTCTCTATGTAGGCTAAAAGCGCAGGGTTCATAAAGGATGCTCCTCTGGCTCCCTTTATGACCATGAAGTAAATGATGGCAGTAACGGCAAAACCACCCCATAGTCCACCCAAGAACCTGATTTTATCCTTAAACTGAAAAGTAAAGAGTATCCGGCTCAGGTATTGTACGATAGCCCCTACTGTGAATGCAATTACCACCGACAACAAGATCCCGGATATGATGGCCAGTGCTTTTCCTGTGTTAATGTATGAACCCAGTGCGTCAATATTGCCAGATTCCGCCAATGTCTTAAACAGTGCAACAGCCACCGAGGCTCCCAATAATTCAAAGATGATCGAAACGGTGGTGGATGTGGGCAATCCAAAACTGCTGAAGGTATCAATGAGTATTACGTCTGAGATAACCACAGCCAGAAAGATGTACATGACCTCATTGAAATAGTACATCGAAGGGAAGAAAATTCCGGTTCTCGCAATTCCCATCATGCCGTTGGAGAAAAGAACTCCAGTCAGTATCCCGGCAATTGCAACGACCATAATGGTCGATAATTTTGCAGCTCTGGAACCTATGGCTGAATTCAGGAAGTTAACTGCATCATTGCTTACACCTACAATCAGATCGGCAATCGCCAGGAAGAATAATACCACTACAATTATTAAGAAAATCTGGCTCATGATTTAATCTGATTTAGTGTGCAAATCTAAGAAATACCTTCTGCTCTTCAGCCCCTCTGGAATGGAATCTTTAAAGTAATTGTTACTGTATTTATTTCTTGTTGACTATCAAATTATTTTGGATGTCATTGGTAAGGGTTGAGTGGGTAATTAAAGTACCTGGATTAACTTTTTAGAGGTGGTCTCTTTGTTGTTGGTGAATTTTTAAGAATATTCGATAATTGATAGCATAGGCAACGAGTTGCATGCGCTGCCTGAGTGTTGGAGATGAATAATCTCTTTAGGCATTTAGGGTGGTTGTCCTTTTCTGTGTTTAGTTGAAAAATACGTGTATGTTGTTGTCTAACTGTTAAATATGAGTCTGTTTTTTTGGTTGTGTTATTGTTTATATGTAGAAGTATATAATATTTATATTGTATGTAAGTGTTTGGTTGTTAATTGTTAAATTGTTACAAGAAATTGCTCTTATTATTGTGTATTAAGTATTTGTTAAAAAAATTACAAACCTAACATGCGTTTGGGCTTTGCTTTACTTTTGCATAAAATTTCATTTACAATGGGACTGGATAAAATTTTTCAGGTATTTGTACCTAAGGACAAAAAGTTCTTCCCTCTTTTTGAAGAGGCGGCCCTCAATCTTACATACGGCTCAGATGCACTGGTCAAGCTTATGAAAGAATCAGATGATACAAAAAGAAGTGAACTGATCAAGTTGATCAAGAGCTTTGAGAAGACGGGTGATAGCATCAGTCATCGAATCTTTGATGAACTAAACCGCTCATTTATCACGCCCTTCGATCGTGAAGATATCCAGCATCTTGCCAGCACGCTGGATGATGTTATGGATTTTATGAATACCACAGCACAGCGTATCAGGCTGTACAAGGTGAAATCGCTACCTGAAGAGTTTACCCGTATCGCGGAGTTGGTGAAGCAGGCCACCCAGCAGATTAATATTGCTGTAAACGAATTACCCCGGGTAAAAGATTCTGCTACTATTACAACGGCTTGCATCAAGATTAGTGAACTGGAGAATCAATGCGATGATATTTACCATGAGACGCTATCTGATATGTTTGAGTCTGAGACTAATGCAGTAGAGTTAATCAAGAAGCGCGACATTATACAGGCACTGGAAAAAGCAGCCGACAAAGCTGAAGATGTTGCTGATGTGATCAAATCCATTATCATTAAGTTATCCTAACCGTTTAACCGGAAATTTTATGTTAGTGCTTGTAATAATTGGTATTGTCATTGCTTTGGCATTTGATTTCCTGAATGGAATGAATGATGCGGCCAACTCCATTGCAACAATTGTTTCTACCCGGGTGTTGTCGCCTCTCGCCGCTGTTGCCTGGGCGGCATTTTTTAATTTTACCGCATATTTTCTTTTTGGTGTTCATGTAGCCAATACCATGGGTAAAGGCATTGTCGACCCAACAATTGTAAATGAATATTTCATATTAAGTGCCCTGACAGGAGCCATAGTCTGGGTATGGTTTTGTACCCATTTCGGACTTCCAATCAGTGTATCGCATGCGTTAATCGGCGGGATGATAGGACCCGCGCTTTTCGTTGAAGGGGCAGGTTTTATCATAGGTTCCGGCGTTTTTAAAATTGTGTTGTTCATCTTTCTGAGTCCACTGATCGGAATGATTCTTGGATACCTCATGATGCTATTAACCATGGTTCTTTTCAAAAACACTTCTCCCAATAAGGTCGATCATTTATTCAGGGGATTACAGTTACTATCCTCGGCTTTTTTTAGTCTTGGACATGGTTCCAATGATGCACAGAAGACCATGGGAATTATTGCTATCCTCCTTTTTAGTACAGGACATCTGGGCTCAGAGTTTTATGTTCCCGAATGGGTAGTGATATCTGCATACTCGTCCATCTCGCTGGGTACTTTGCTTGGAGGATGGAAGGTGATTAAAACTATGGGTATGGGGCTTACTGATCTGAAGCCTGTGGGGGGCTTTTGTGCCGAAACCGCAGGAGCCCTTACACTTATAGGAACTGCCCTTGCAGGCATTCCTGTTTCAACAACACATACCATCACAGGCTCTATCATCGGAGTGGGTATTACAAAGAGAATGTCTGCCGTTCGCTGGGGTACCGCCTCCCATATCGTCGTAGCCTGGGTGCTGACCATTCCGGCTGCCATGATTGTTTCGGGATTGCTCTATTTATTGGTCCATACCGTTTTACTATAATTTTTGCAGTAATGATATTTGAAAACCGGGTTTAATCATTTTGATTAAGCCCGGTTTTGCTTTAGTCCTGCTCTGATTTCCGGTAGCTGGGCTACCACGATACCAGCCAGCATCATTAGACAACCGGCAATTATTCTTGGTGTAAACTGTTCATCCAGAATAAGCCATCCTCCAAAGGCAGCAAAGACGGTTTCGAGGCTGAGTATAATAGCTACATAAGCAGGATGTGCGGTTTTTTGGGCTACTACCTGAAGTGTGAAGGCAACACCTACCGACATAAATCCACCATAAAGTATAGGCCACATAGCATCAGCAATGCCCTGCCATGCGTAGGTTTCCTGATTGATCGCAGAGCCCGCAAAACTCAATATCGAAACGAAAGCAAATTGTGAAGAGGCGAGAGTGATAGTGTCCATATCCGGTGATAGCTTTGCAATCACCAATACATGATTAGCCCAGAAGAAGGCGCCTATTAATACCAAAACATCTCCCGAAACGATCTCAGAAAGCTTTTCAGTTACACTTAAGAGGTAAAGACCTGCCACAGCCAGAATCACACCATACCAGACAGAACTGGTCGTACGATGACCCCAGAATATTCCTATCACGGGAACCAAAACGACATACAGCCCTGTGATGAATCCTGCTTTACCCGCATCGGTGTATACCATGCCGACTTGCTGGAATGAAGCTCCGAGAAACAAAACACCTCCAGCGATAAACCCTGGCAGGATATACTTTATGAGAGGCAGGTGCGCGGACTCATCAGTGTAATGCTTGCGACGGTAAATAATCAGCGGAATGAGCGAGAGGCTCCCCATAGCAAACCTTATTCCATTAAAAAGGAAAGGGCCGATGTAATCCATGCTAATCCGCTGGGCGACAAATGCCAGTCCCCAGATAAGGGCGGTAAGTAACATCAAAAGATTGGAACGGGTTGTAGCAGTTTGGTATTGGGTCATTTAGGGTATTTATTAGCACTAAGGTACGTGGCTTTAGTATCTCGGGCAACAAAAAAATACTTCCGGACACTCCTTCTCTTGTCTCACGACAAACGAATAAAAGTAGCGTCCGGAAGCGGTTTGGCAATCCATGACAGGTTCCTCCCGGAATAGATAGTCATGGCCTCATAGACAACAGGTTATCAAAAAAGGCCGGTATTTACTGAACCGGCTTTATCTTTTGCCTTTCCTCAAAAGCTTTGAGTCCGGCATCTAAAAATTCAATAAATTTATTAACATCTAAATCGTAAGCCCTGGGTTTAACCAGCAGATCGCCGTTTCCGTCGAGCAGCACGTAATAGGGCTGTGCGTTTACATTGAAACGTGAAATTTGCAGGTCTGCGTATATCTTACCGATAGTTTTTTTTACTTTTCCATCATATTTTGATGTTACCCACTCTTTCTGAGGGACTTCGGCTTTATCGTCAACATAGAGTGCCACTACGACGTACTTTTCGCGCAAACGACGCAGTACCTCAGGATTAGACCAAACGCTGGCCTCCATTTCCCGGCAGTTTACACAACCGTGCCCGGTAAAATCAATAAATACAGGCTTATTGGTTGCTTTGGCGCAGGCCAGCCCCTGGTTGTAGTCGAAATAGCCATCCAACCCGTGAGGCAGATCCAAAAAGTCGGCATATTTCGGGGGCTCACATAATTCGGTTTTAGCATTAGCATTGACTGTACCCAATGGCATTGCTTTTATATTATCGCGAACAACGGCATTGAAGTCGAAGTCCTGACTTGTCATAGGCGGCATGTAACCCGAAAGACCTTTGAGTGGCGCACCCCACATGCCAGGAATCATGTACATCACAAAGGAGAAGGTGACAATTGAAAATGCAAGACGAGTGATCCCAATGTGCTCAACCTTGTCATCATGCGGAAACCGTAACTTCCCTAACAGGTAAAATCCCATCAGCGCAAAAATCACAATCCATATGGCCAGATAAATCTCCCTGTCAAGAATTCCCCAATGGTAGGTCTGGTCAGCAATTGAAAGGAATTTTAAGCCGAGGGCGAGTTCTATGAATCCCAGTACAACTTTTACAGAATTCAACCAACCTCCTGATTTTGGCATTGATTGTAACCAGGCGGGAAAAAGAGCGAAAATCGTAAATGGAAGGGCAAAGGCCAAAGAGAAACCAAACATGCCGATAATTGGCATTAGTATCTGGCCTCCGGCAGATTCAACGAGGATATATCCAACGATAGGACCAGTACAGGAGAAAGAGACCAGAACAAGGGTAAAGGCCATAAAGAAAGCACCAGTAATACCTCCCTTATCTGCCTGAGCATCCGATTTGTTGATAATCCATGAAGGCAGGGTAAGTTCAAAAGCCCCGAAAAACGATGCAGCAAAAATGATGAAAATGATAAAGAAGAAGATGTTGGGCAACCAGTGTGTACTAACCCAGTTTGCAAAATTGGCACCCAGTGTCAGGGCTACGATCGTTCCAATCAATGTATAAATTATGATTATTGAAAGTCCGAAAATTGTAGCCTGAAATCGTGCTTTGGCCTTATTCTCGTTATCGTGCATGAAGAAGCTGACAGTCATTGGTATCATTGGGAATACGCAAGGTGTCAGGATCGCGAGCAGTCCGGCAAGAAATGAAATCCAAAAGAAGCCCCACATTGATGCGTTTTTATCGATAGGAGAATCATTCGCGGTGGCAGTCAATTCAGATGTGTCAGTCTGCAAACGTTGCGTGTCCTGTGCAATTACGGCTGTCTCAATTTTGGGATGAGAACTGTCTTTCTCGTCCGAAGGGGATGTTATTACCTTAGTGGTTGCAGTCTTACCTGCTTTGGAGTTAAGCCTGAATTCATACTCAATTTCTGAAGGAGGTAAACATTTTTCATCATCACAGGTCATAAATTCCAACCTTCCTGTGATAGTGAAGGGCTGGTCGGTCAACTTCTTGATTTTTTGGGTAAAGTTGACTTTTCCATCGAAGTATAACAAATCCATCTCGAAGTTCTTGTCATACATCTGGATAGGTTTGGGCTCTTTGACCTTACCAATTGCTTTATAGTCGTCAGACTCCTTAATGACAAAACTGGTCGGAATCGGACCACCATCCTTGATGAACTGTGAATACAGATGCCAATGCTTTTCAATTGAGGCACTAAGCACCAGGGTGGCTTCTTCCGTAGTTTCGTCCTTCACACTAAATGACCACTTAACAGGTTCAAGAACCTGTGCAGAAATCTGCGAAGAAACCAGAAGCAAAACCCCTATAAGGGCTGCGCGTGAGCGGGAGAGGAGAGTATATATCATGTTAATTTTTATGCTACAAGGCCGCCTTATTTAGACTCAACTACATGTGTTTCTTCAACCTGAAGAACGGAATACTTTTCAGAAACTTCGTCCATGCGGCTAACATAGGCTACTACACTGCAATGATCTTCATCCCAGGAATCAGGGAGGACAAAGGTATAACTTTTTGATAAAGTGGTACCACCAGCAATGCCATCATTTGAATTGAGACTTTCGCCCCAAACTCCATTGACAGCTTTCCTTAAAACATGGCGGTGGTAATATGGATCGATGGTCGGAACTGTCCCGGCACTTATATCTGTGTTCTTCTGAGGTGAATTGAGACTGTCTTCGGTGATGACCACACAGATGTTGTATTTGCCAGAGACTTCCTCAAGGAATTTTACCGAAGGATTAATTGTAAGGCTGCGAGTTGAGCTATTCCACTCAACAGGGAGGGTAATAGTAGCTTTAAGAGTTTTGGCCAGTGCACTCTCGACGTAGCCTTGCCATGAATCAGTACCCTGTAGAAACTTATCATTAAACTTTGTGCGATTAATCATTCCAGTGGGGTTTGATTCTACACCAAAAGCTGTATTGATCTCGGTTCCCTCATCAGTTCTGTAATCGGCAGTAAAAAGACCCGATCCGTCAGGACTGGCGAAAAAACCGGCATGTATGCTTACAACAATCACTCTTCCGGGATTCAGCAATTGGATGTTCTTTGCTTCGAGATGAGCTTTGGGGCAATTCGTGCATTTATGTCCTGTGAATTCTTCAAGTAAAACTTTCTGTGTATTGGTAACAGGCTGAGGATTGTTAGTTGCAGAGAGATAGGGCTCATCCACTTTATCACAGGCCCATATCAGGGCTGATATAGCAACCAGTAAAACTGTTTTTTGTAATAACTGTCTCATGATTTTCATAACTAAAAACTCGATGTTATTGTAATTGTTATTCCATTTGCAGCAGGTACAAACCGGCATACACCCCCGACACAAAGCAGCCCTTCACGCTGACGCCCGTAGTTGACGGCTATACGTGTGGGACCATCTGTATATCCTGCGGAGATGGCATAGTAATGAAGTTGTTGATCGGAATCATCGTTGCCGTAATTGTACTCATCGGCAACCGACATAAACCATTTCGGGGCAAAAGTATATTCTAAGGTTCCTCCTACCCAGTTTCCTTTATCCTGTTTGGTAAAGAGCCATTGGTTTTCCAGACGTAAAGCGTTTTTGTCGTTCAGCCTGACGGTTATGTCGGCAATGAAGATGCTGGCAAGAACATTTGGATATTCACCATTATGACCCGTTAATACATCTTTATTGTATTGTTGGTAAACATAACCGACATTGGCTTTCGTCGATTTGCTGAATTTTCTGGTGATAAATAGACTGAAATCTGAATAGTATAATTCATCGCCAAAGCTGAAGAATGGTGAGCTATAGCCCAGTGTTCCGGTGGAATCGACAGGGATGCCTTCTTCTATCTGTTCCTTCTTTATGTTATTGACTTGCGAGTAATTGACAGAGACCTGAGTGCCATATTTCCCGCCTAAATTTCCTTTCGGGATTTTGAAATCGATCTGAGCCTGATAGGCCATTTCTCCATTCGGTTGTGTTGAGAATGGATACATGGTGGCAAAGCTGTATTGATGCTGTTTTGCCAAAGGGGGTAAAAAATTGATGTCGAGAATTGATTCTGTTTCGTTCATACGTGATTTGTACGACATATTATCAACTCTTTTAGCCCCAAGCATTACTCCAATACCTTTGGTACTCCATGAAAGTGTTGAATACAGGGCTTGCCCTTCCTTGTATATAAAATTATTTGCTGCCGAAGGGTTGTTCATCTTATAGGCATACTCCGACATAAAATTCCATCCTCCTCTGATTACATTTAAACGTCCGGCAAAGGATGCTATGTTCCGGGGTAGCTTATACTCATATATTGAATCACCGCGCACCAATCTCTTGGTGGTCATTTTTTCATACTTACTAACGAAGCTACCGCCCAGAATCACCTTGGTTCTGGATTCCGAAAGGGAAGGTATCATCTCGTTGATATAGAATTCTGCATCTGCACCACGTACGATGCCGCGGTTACCATCTTCATAGGGTGTCCAGTAGCTTCTTTGGTAGCCTACAAGTCCTTTCAGGGCTACTCCTTTAAATGGATTCAGTTTTACCCTGATGCCCTTGAGGCTGTTGTCGTAGCCCAGACTCCATTCCTCGTATGATCTGAGAATCATGCCACTTCCGAATTGTTCATAAAAATTTCCCACCGTAAGCTGGATGAAGTCGGTTTTATAGTCGGCAAACCAGTTGGCAATATTTGAGCCTTCAAGCGAAGTCGAATATCCGGTCATCGGGGGCAGGTAGGTTTCAAATCGTAATCCGGCTGTAAACTTACCATTGGTGTACAACAGATTTCCGAAGGCATTTACCCCATATCTTTTTCCCGCCATCGTATCAGCTGTGATTCCAAGCGCTTTATCTTCGTTGTAGTATTGTCCGTCAATCTGGAAGTTCCCGCTGACAGTGCCGCCCTGAATCAGTTCCTGTGCCCTGACTGGCAGGTAAGCAAATATGCTCGTGAGAGTGAGAAGTAAAATGATCGTTTTTTTCACGTCAGAGTGGTATTGATGTTATGAAATGATTTGAAATGAATTATTCGGAGATAGCTTCACCCCGGTTCAACTTTCTTACCAGTTCAATGAGCTCGAGTTCTGACCCTTCTGAAAAAGAGGTGTGCTGCCATACGATTTCTCCCTTCCCGTTAACCAAAAATGTATGTGGGATAAGGTTAACATTCATGGCCCGTTTAAAGTCGCTGTTCTGGTCAAGAAGTAATTCATAACTCCAGCCTTTCCCGTCAGCCGTTGGTTTTACTTTTGATGATGATCTGGCATCATCAATGGAAACGGCTATGATTTTTACCCCGGTCTCTTCCTGCCATTCATCGTATACTTCAGCGATGGTTGTGAGTTCTTTGATGCAGGGTTTACACCATAACGCCCAGAAGCTTATAATCATGGGTTTGCCATCGTTCGACAATGTAGCCGTGTTGACTGTCTGTCCATCAGCATTTTTTACATCAATTGACGGAAGCTTGGGGAGTCTTTTTTCTGTTGTTTCCTGTGCATTGATCATTTGGACGAAACCAACGAGCATTAAAGCAGCAACGAGAATCTTTTTCATAGGATTAAAGTTAGAATAAGAAATAATTCGATTTTTAAACTGTGAAACTTTAATAAACTTAAAACTCCTATTATGGGGAGTAGTTGTCTGGAGAAAAGCAGGATTTTTTCCAGGTAAAGGAAGAAAGGAATATTGATCTGAAATAGCCGCCGGTATAGAACCGCCCAGACCTGTTCACTATCAGATTTCTGATAGTTTTGATCAGTAATTCCTTTCTCTCCTTTTACACTGGTTTGTAAATTGGTGGAAAGTTTGGAAAGAACGTTACGCACAAATTGCGTTATATGGTGGCAAAGATAACCGAAATCCAAGGGAGCGCATGAAGAATAACGTAGTTTCACCTCTACAAACGAGGGTAAACTGTTGTTATTTTTGAGGATTGGCCTCTACAATATCTACTATTAATGCATTGTTATATAATTAATTAAATTTATTATTAACTCTACTATTTTAATATTAGCCGTGTATTTCTGTGATCCTTATTTATAGATCCTGTAGAAAATCTGTCAGGGTGTTATTCCCTTCGATGTTAAGCTTTTTCCTTAATCGGTATCTGCTCATTTCTACGGCTTTAGTGGTGATATTGTTTAGCGAAGCAATTTCTTTCGAGGATAGGTTTATCCGAAGGAGCGCCGAAAGTTGCCGTTCGTTTTCAGTCATTTCCGGACAAATTTGATTCAGTTTTTTAAAGAATGTTGCATTGGCTTCTTCAATTTCGGCCTGTAATCGTTCCAGTTCTTTCGTGATTCGGGTTTGTTGGCCGATTTTTAGCAACAGATCATTAAGCCTCTTTTCCTTGTCATCGTCATGAAGACTTTTTATCTCTTTCAACCCTTTTTTCAATTCACCGAAGAATTCATTCTTATGCGCGAGTGATAAGGCCATGTTGATCAGGTGATTGTTTTTCTGCTGTAGTTCCTGATTCAAAATAAGCTTTTCCTGATCCCTGTTTTTCAGGTCTGCTTCCATCAGGGCTTGCCTGGTCTTTAGAATTTCCTGATTTTTATCTGCCAGATTAATCTGCGCGTGAGAACGACTCTTCTGTCTTGAATATAACAGATAAGCTATGATTACTAGAAACACGAGTGCAGCAAGTCCGGCTTGAAGCACAATGGCATTGATTTTTTCGTTTTTTTCAAGCAGGTTTATTTGCTCTTTTTGAATGGTAATCTCGTTTTCTTTCTTTTCCAATTCATAGCGGGTCTGAATCTCTGCCATTTGCCGGTTCATTTCAACTCCCAAAAGCGTATCACTTTGAGCGTTGTACAATTTGAACAACATGAGTGCTCCCCGGTAGTCCCCTTCGCTTTCTGAGATTACAGATAATCCAAGGGCAGCATTCTTCATTTCAGCCGGGTAATGATAGTTCCGTGCATCGTTGAGTGCTTCGGTAAAGTATTTTTTTGCAAGGATCCGGTCGTTTTTTTTCAGGTAATAGTTACCCAGACTGTTGTTCAGATTTGTAAGATAATTCTTGTTGTCGGTTAACCGGTAAAATTTGAGGGCGATGTTGAAATTCTGCAGGGCATTGTCATAGTCACCCTTTAGCATAAAGGTTTCTCCTTTATTCTGATAATTGATGGCTGTCCAAAGCTGATTGTTCATTAATTCGTTGATTCGGATAGCGGCATCATAGAGTTTAAGTGCGGAATCATATTGTTTAAGACTTCGTTGTACCTCTCCCAGATTGTTAAGTAGTTGTGCTATACCGGCTTTGTTGCCTGCCTCTTTATGGATAATATAAGCAGCCCTGAAGAGTTCTTCGGCTTTGGGAAATGAATTCTGGGCAAAGTAAATAGCGGCTATATTATTGTAAGAGCCCGCAACTCCTAATCTGTCATTCTTTTCTTCTTTGATCTTTAGTGCTTTGTAATAGTTCTCAATTGCTTTGTCGTAGTTTCCAATGGCTTGATAGATATCTCCCAGATCGTCATAGATGAGTGGCAGCAGATCTCTATCACCCAGAATTACCAGCACAGCAATGGCCTTGTGCATGTAGGCCGTCGCCTGGGTATATTTTCCTCCATTAAAAAGTGCATTGGCTGCCTGTCCCTGTAGTGAAGCGAGCTGAACCAGCATCTTGTTGTATTCTGTCTTCCCTGCCGGTAGGTTTTTTATGCCATCGTCCAGAATTTTAATTCCATTCTCAAGCACCTTGACCGCTGAATCTTTGAGATTTAGTTTTATTAATGCTACTGATTGATATTCGAGATTGTATGATCGTTCTATCGGGTGGGTGTTCTGGGGAAGCATCTTTTCAGCCCTTATGAAGTGCCACAACGCTGAATCATAACGCGTAATCTGCATATAAGCGTTTCCTATCTGTTGGTTAATGCGTGAGTATTCCGATGGAAGATAGGATGTTAGCAACGATTTCTTCCAGAGCTTAATAGCGTTGGAATAAGAATTGCCGAAATAGCTGATGTTGCCCATGGTTTCATAACTTCTGGAGAGTCCACGGGCATAATTTAAACGGATTGAAAGATTGGCTGCCTCTTCGGCTAATTTCTTCGCCTGAGTGATGTCGTGGCTTATTAATGTGTTGGCTAACTGATTCATCAGCCTGATTCTTGCTGTATCGCTCTTTGATCGCGATATAAGCCTTTGCAGACTGTCGGCATTGGCCATTACCTCACCGCCTGACAGCAGTAAGGTAATGGAAAAGACGGCCATTATCTTCAGGAAATAACGCATTGATTATTGTCTGGTCACTTTGTGTACTGGTTGATGACTTCTTCAATGGTATGTTGACAAACCCGGCAGAAAACCTGGCGGTTGCGGGTAAACATGATGCAATCAGTCTCTGCCCTGTAAAGTCCTTTGGGTTGATACCCGGCTCCTTCAAATGCCCCGACTTTGCCGGTATATTTCATTTTTGAGATCATCTCTTTCTCATGTGTCCTTTCACGTTCGAACAATTCCTCCATAACACGCTCTGGTTTTTTGTCAGCCCTGATTTGTTTCCGTTCGGTCTGAATCTGGTAGCTGAAATTGTCAAAAGCTTCTTTATCCCATGGTGTCGGAATAGGTGTCGTTGACGCTGTCAGGTTTTTCCATTTTAAATTATTAGGGTCTTTCAGGGCGGTGATGTTGGCTTCCCATGGTTCAATGCTGATGTCAGGGGCTTCGTATGAAACCGCTGAGGTGTAATACTCATCGGCCAATGCAGCGAAATGGTGCCCAAATTCATGTACGAAGACATAATCGGCGAACTTATTGTCTGCAGCACAGGTGGCATACAGGTTATATATTCCACCACCACCATAGGTCCGTTCATTCACGATAATAAACATGAATTCATAAGGAACGGCAGAGGCCGCATCCCTGATGGCACGGTTATCGAATCCAAGCAGGTATCTTTCCGAATCGAAAGCTCCGTAACTCATCGAAAGCGGAGTACGGTTGAATTCGGCAGGATGTGGTTTGTTTACTCCATCGCTGGCCGAGGGAGTCTCAACTACCCATACATTGAAATCGTTCCGGCGGCTTTTGAAGGGTTCTGTATTGAAAAGCTCTTCGGTCAGTCGTTTTACATCCCTTCTGTATTTTTCCATTTGACTGCTGCTATATCCGTCACCCAGAACCACGATGTCAACTTTTTGAGATGATGGCCCATTGTTCATGTAAGCCCAGGTTTTCAGGCCATTGTTATAGACCGATGGATTTGAATAGATGGCATTTGGGTCGATGTCGCGTGTCCAGACAGGCTGGAAAATATTCTTCCCGTCACGCTTGAACAGGGTCAGTTTTATTTCGGCTTTTGGCCAGGGAAACCTAAGTGATTCGTGAAAAGTCCCCCATTCGGTTTCAGCTTCGGGTGTCGATTGCCACTCCCCGAATATGCTCGCGAAGCCGCGACTGTATATTACGCTGCCGGTTTTGGGATCACTTATTTCGTAGAAGTATAGTCCATAACGCAGGTGATCGATTAGTTGGGTTTGACTGCCACTCCACAAGCCATCGTTTAAGGCACGATCGAGGGCAAAATGTTCCTGACTGGCATCGCCTGAATGAAAATAATCGAGTCGCATGGTGTTTCCCGTGAACCACTTATTGTAATCAATTTGAGCCTGACCGTTGAATGTCAGTGCAAAAAGAAATATTAGGCAAATGGTTGTCTTGGTATAGTTTGTCATGGATGTTTGGATTTATATTTTTTGTAAAGTTAGAAAATTCAGGCTTTTTTTACTGTGTTTCTGATTCAACCCCTGATTCTTCTATCCTATTACCTGATAATTTGAATTTCGGTTTAAGCCTTGTTTGATCATACCATTTCTTTATATCTTCTCCCGGCAACCTTCTGACCGGTAAGGATATTGTTCTGTAATCGCAGGGTTCCTCCCGGGAATGGTACTAAGGTTTTGTGATGTAGTAACGTTTTTAACTATCTCAAAACGTAATTATTTACCGGTAAGTATAACGGTTTAACACCCTTCGTGCAATTTAGGAATCCTTATTCATTTCTAAGGTGAGGTTGTAGTTCAGGTTAATGACGGATGTAAGAACTGGATCATGGATGTTAGCCTCACGTTAGGTTGAATTGAAAAGCTGGTTTATTTGGTGGGGTAGGATAGGCCGGAACTAAGCTGGAGGTTCTAATGAGGTATTGTCCCGGGATTTTTGTGGTAAGCTTTTCTGAAAAGTACATCAATGGTGAGTAAAGCATTCATAGTGGTTTGTGTTGTTTCCGGATTTACAAATTACCCGAATCAATTCGTAAACCTGCGCTTTTCAATAGGTGCATGTCTCCTCCTTTTACAGCCTCTTGCATTTGATGATTGCTGTTTCCTCTCCCTGCCACTCATTAATCTTGCCTAAACTTTTTCTGTCCCCAAGTTGGGTTTGGCTCAATATTTGTCAGGAGATGAAAATAGGATAAGGCGTAAATCAACCGTAAATGAACCAGTTGGCTGCGGTTAATCTACGGTTGACCTACGGTTAATCTACGGTTGATCTACGGTCAATCTGCAAAATTGGTAGAATATCATCTGTTTTTAGAAAATACGCTGGAGTGTCTCGGGCAGGTATGCGATGGCGGTGTGAGGAAAGCGTGGATGTTTTATCATCATTTGTCAGGCAGCGAGGTTTTAGTGATTATGCCATACATAGCGACGCAGCAGACTCGCAAATTCACCGACTTCTTTTTACAAACAGCGCCTCTTCAGAAGAGGAACAAGCCTGAATCAGGAAAGAGGATACCCTTGAGGTAAAGCCTTAAGTGCTCTTGAAGCAAAATAATCAGAATAGATGCTTCATTGGGAGGTTGCTATAACTGGACCTCCATTGTTTGTTTTGTCGAAAAAATAGCTTAAAGTCACGAATAGATGCTCTCGTAATGTGCATCTTGCCGGCTTCTTCTTCGCTGATTCTTTATTATTGACCTATAATAGATTGCGGTAAGGGGATTTATATGCAGTAATCACTTTTATGCTTAGAAATAGCACTGGGTCTTGATGCTCAATAGCAGTCTGCAGGGAAATGAATGCCCTGCTTCAGTCATTGTTAAACAAGATTTAGGCACCCCGGCACACCCTCCGTGATAATGTGCAGGAAGCCGGCAATCCGGTATTATTATGTATTAATGAATATAGGGCCGATTACTGTTATTGGGGAATGACGGATCATGATATATTTTTGGGGCACATTCATGGTTCCCTGAATGGAGATTTTAATGCAGGAATACTGGCATAAAAAATGCCGCGGGAACAAACCAACTACTTTCATGGATGGTTTGATCCTGCGGCAAAAGAGAGACTCCGCTGGTTTTACCTGATGAGGATTCGTTCTGTATAGCGGAAATCTCCCTGTTGAAGCTGAAGAATGTATAGACCCGCGGGGAGATGTGTCGTGTTGATGCTCAGGTTATTCATTCCCCGGGTGACATGAAGGTCTGAGGTTGTTAATACGCGGCTGCCGGTCATGTTGTACACCTGAATGGAAATTTCAGAAGCTTTGCCGGCAACAAAATCGATAAAGAGCACTTCATCAGCCGGATTGGGATAAACCCTGAGTGGTTGTGCAGTCGTCGCCGGAAGTGTTAAGCCTGTTCCTATGGCAGGTTTTTCAAGTCGTTTATCAGTGTAAATACGATATTCTCCCGGTGCCAGCATGATGGCCTGGGCCACGTCGGTTACCTGAATCGAATCGCCGGCGAAGTAATCATACCACCATCCGGTATGCTGGAATCCTGGTGTGTCAGTCGCATCCGCAACATCGAAGTTACCGATGATCTTTGCATTCATATCGGCCTGATTCAGGCTAATTTTCTTATAAGCACCTGAAGCGGAGATTGTAAAGTCAGTTGTGCTGAACACTTCATAACTTCTGCGCAAATGAATCAGTGATGACCATACATTATACAGGTAGGCTCTGCGCCAGTCCTGCTGGTATTCCCAATGCATCGGTTTTGCGCAAACGCGGCAGGGATCATCGATGCTGACATCATAACCCAGTTCCCCGAATTGCCAGATCATCTTTGGTCCCGGAACGGTAAAGAAGAATGCACCGGTCAGTTCCTGACGTTTCAGCGCGGTGGTGAGTTCTTTTATGTTATAACTGTCCGATGACTTCCCCTCATTCAGGTTTTTAAACATGCATCTTTCTTCGTCATGACTCTCCATGTAACCCACAAGATGGGGGGCATTCCAGTTCCTTGACGGGGCCTTATACGAAATGGCCGAGAAGTTGCTGTTGGGCAGATCTCCCATTGATGCTTCCCCATAGGTGCCGCTCAGGTTACCCCACAAGAGCATTCCTTCATCTGCAAGAACTTTCTCCTCTGAATTGGTGGTGAGGTGCTCAAGAATCACCAGGGCGTCGGGTTTAACCTGTTTAATATGGTTGTTCATCCGTTTCAAGGTGTTGATGCGGGTAGCATCATAATTCCAGCCATCGCCAACCACGTTGGTAAAGCCTTTGGTAAAGTCAAACCTGAAACCATCTACTTTGAATTCTTCAAGCCAGTAGTGGTTCACACTATCAACAAAAGCCTGCGTGTATAGACTTTGATGATTGAAATCGTAACCCCAGCACCATGGTTCATGTGGACATGTTTGGTTGTACCATGGATTGTCGGCTGATGGCTGTCCATCACCACCGGCCCCGGGGTCGAAGTACATTTGCAGCAAAGGTGATTGTCCGTATGAATGATTCAATACCATGTCGATGATCACGGCGATTCCCCTGTTATGGCATTCGTCAATAAAGGCTTTGTAATCATTCAACTGTCCGTAGGCTTTATCGGGAGCGAAGTAGAATGCGGGGTTGTAACCCCATGAGTCGTTTCCTTCAAACTCATTAACCGGCATCAGTTCGATGGCATTCACCCCCAGTCCCTGCAGGTAATCGAGCGTATCTTTGACGGTATTAATCGCGTGGGTAGCTACAAAATCACGGATATGAAGTTCATAGATTATCAGGCCTTCGGGTGATGGTGTCGCAAAATGTTCGACTTGCCACTGGTATGGTTCCTGTGCTGTCTGGAACACGCTCACGATACCGGTAGTTTTGCCAGTCGGATATGGTTTAAGATTCGGGTAGGTGGTCGAAGGGATGTTTTGATCATTCCATGGGTCGAGTATTTTTGCACAGTATGGCTCTGCGATTTTCAGTTCACCGTCAATCCAGTATTGGAGTGCATATTCTGTTCCGGGTGTCAGGTTGTTAATGGTAAGCCAATAAAAGGTGCCGTCAGATGTGCGATTCATCTGATATTGTTCTGATGGCAACCAATTGTTAAAATCGCCAAGCAGATAGACAAACTGTTTCAGGGCGGGTGGGTCATTTAGAACAAGGGTAACCGTTTCGTTGTCAATGTAGTTGATGCCCATGCTGACGCCCGCAGGCAGTTCTGCCACAGGTATAGTACCCCGTGCATAGAGCCACACTGAATCAGACATTGTAGTGGTTGCATCGTGTGCTACAAATCTTAGCATGTGGAGGCCGGTGGTTCCGATAGTGATGCTGCCCGTGAAAGGTGATGTTGAAGACGAGGAATTAAAAATACCATCAACGTATAATTCGACGAGGGTGGCATTACTGGCCTCTGTCTGAAAATTGACCACCGAGCCGGTTGAAACAAGTGTTCCATTTTCAGGCGACTGGATGTTCAGATTCAGGCCGGCCTCATAAACGTCAGCAAAGATGTCGCTGTTATCAGCAGAACGACCTACGATTGTTCCTCCGGCGTTACGAAAGACAAAGGCCATTTTCAGAATTTCTTCACCTTCGGGTACACCATAAAAGTCCCTGATTGAAGGTCCGATGGTCAGTGTGTACTTATCGTTTCCTATAGGGGTGAGTTTCGCCTTATCGGTATTCTCATTCCATTCGGCAATTACATATTTCCAATCGGTGCCCGATGTACTAAGGTTGGTGATTACACCGGTATGGGCGTAAACCGGCGGAGTTTCACCGGCCAGTACGCCATTGCCCAGCGTGGCATCATAAGTTATAATGACCTGGTCGTTGACGGTGGGGAAGGGGGGATTGGTAATAACCACCTGTGCATTGATGCCCGGGCAACCGAGCAGAAGTAGCATCCGGAAAATAATTCCGGGGAATTTTGGTATAAGTTTCATGTGGCGTTGGGTTTGCCCGCAAAGATAAACGTAAACCATAGCCAAATGCAAGTCAGTTTCAGCTAGGTGGATTTTCTTTTTACAAGCGAAGTCCCAATAGTGACTGTCTTAAAGTCAATGAATGCTGTTGGGTTTTCAAGCCTTCTGATGAGCATTTCCACAGCTTGCTGTCCCATTTCATAGCCTTTTTGTTCGACAGTAGTAAGCGAGGGGGTCACGATGCTCGCGATGGGATCATTACCAAAGCCGGCTACTGAAATATCGGACGGAACCTTGTAGCCATTTTCCTGAAGGAGTTGGATTACGGCGATGGCAGTGAAATCGTTAACAGTAAAGATGGCATCAATCTCAGGTGCTAAAGCAAGAATCTGCTCTCGCTGTGCCTGAACGTCATCTCTTGTATCACAGTTAATAATATAGTTGGGATCAGGTTCAATTCCTCTATCGGTAAGTGCTTTCAGGTAGCCTTCACGGCGAAGTTTTCCGATGCGTAGGTGCTCAGGAGAAGCCAGATGTAATATTTTTCTCCTTCCACATTCAATCAGATGGGTCGTGGCGAGGTGTGAAGCTTCAAAATCATCTGAGACCACACGGTCCGTTTCAACCTCTTCACATATTCTGTCGAAAAATACAATGGGGATGCCACTATCAATTAAATCTTTAAAATGCCCCCAGTCATGCGAGTTTTTGCTAACCGATGCCAGCACACCATCAACCCTGTTATCGAGCAGGGCTTGCGAATTCATCACTTCACGCTTATAGTCTTCGTTCGACTGGCAGATGATAACCCGATAGCCTTTGGCGTAGGCAACACGCTCGATGCCGCTGATCACCGTTGAAAAGAAATGGTGAACGATTTCAGGGATAATCAGACCCAGGGTATTTGAACGTTGCCTTTTGAGGCTCAAAGCAAGGGCATTGGGCCTGTAGTTAACCTTTTCGGCATAAGCCTGAACTTGTTTCTTAGTCTCAGTACTGATATCGGGGTGATCCTTCAAAGCTCTTGATACTGTGCTTGGTGAGATGCCAAGTGCCCTGGCGATGTCGTTGATAGAGATGAGATGCGATTTGATCATGGTGCGTAAATGAGCGTTTCGAAACGGTTTGAGACCATAAATTTAAAACTTTTAAGCAAACCAGACGCTGATTGGATGGAATCATCCGGAGTTTTTTAATACCGGTTTTTTGTTCGGGGTTGGCCTCTCTATAAAAAAAAATTTCAACAATCGGCCTTTTGCAATCGTTTGCGAAGACGTTTGCGCAAAAAAAAGTGACAAAAAGTTGAATTTCAACCGTAAAAGATTTTGAAAGCAACGTTGTTTTTTTGTAAAATTGTTATCCGATAGTGTTTCTGAAAAAACCAGCGGAAAAAAAGATAAATTAACCAGGAATATTTTTTTAATATATTAAAAATCAAGTTATTGTAAAAATATTTTGGCTATCATGTTTCATGTGACTTGTAGAAAAATTTTCTTAAATTCCTTTGGTTTATATCTTAAGTTATTGTTAATTAATTAATTGAAAATTGAAGTATTTTTTCACATACTGATAGATATATGCAAGATATTTTCATCTTTTCGATAAGTTATTTTTTTTCATAGCGCAACCGTTTGCATTTTGCATACGATGGTGTTAACTTTGGATATTTCATAGACATACGTTTCGGAGTGATTATTTAACAATTATTAATTGTAAATTGAATTATTAGACCGATATTCCTGATTCTGTTCAGGTTATCTTATACGCCCATCCCTTCCGGGATAAATCAAACCTAATTATATACCACCTAAATGTTTAATTTCAACTAAAACCAGTTTTATGAAGAAGCATTTTACATTGCTCAAAGTTCTGCTGCTTTGCCTCGTCTGGGCTATTACCTTACCGGGTTTTGCCCAGGAAATGAAAGTTTCGGGTAAGGTGTCAGACGCATCCGATGGAAAAACGTTGCCTGGCGTGACTGTTGCCGTTAAAGGCACAACAAGCGGTACCATTACCGATATCGACGGGAACTATTCCATTGGCGTTAGTAAAGGTGCAACCCTTGCCTTTACATTTATTGGTTACACACCTCAGGAGGTTGTCGTAGCCGGACAGTCAACTATTGATATTGTTCTGGCTCCCTCAATTACATCCCTCGATGAGGTTGTGATTATCGGTTATGGAGCCGTCAAGAAAAAAGATGCTACCGGTTCTGTTTCGGTGGTAGGCTCCAAAGATTTCAATAGAGGGGCTATTACGTCCGCACAGGAATTGATGGTGGGTAAGGCCACCGGTGTGGTGATTACATCAGCAGGCGGTGCTCCCGGAGCAGGGCAGACCATCCGGATCCGTGGCGGTGCTTCCCTGAATGCCAGTAACGACCCGTTGATCGTAATTGATGGGGTACCCATTGATAATACTGAAATCAGCGGTTCATCGAACATCCTTGGTATGGTGAACCCCAACGACGTTGAGTCATTCACCGTGTTGAAAGATGCTTCGGCAACTGCCATCTATGGTTCACGTGCATCCAACGGGGTAATTCTCATTACCACCAAGAAAGGTTCCGGCCAGGCCGGGGGCAAAAAATTCTCGGTGACCTATAACGGCCAGTTGTCTATGGGTACCGTTCCCGGGACAATAGATGTCATGAGTGGGGATGAATTCCGCTCGACAGTCAACAGATTGTATGAGGAAGGATATACGGGGATCAATGCTATTGCTCTGAAGCGACTCGGGACAGCCAGTACCGACTGGCAGGACGAAGTTTTCCGTACGGCTTTCAGCCATGATCATAATGTGAATGTAGCTGGTTCAATCGATAATTTACCGTATCGCGTTTCTATTGGCTATACCGACCAGAATGGAGTACTCAAATCTACCAATTTGGAACGTACTACCGGTTCAATAAACCTGAACCCCTCGCTGCTTGACGACCATTTAAAAGTTGATGCCAACTTCAAATATGCCCACAGCAAACAGAATTTTGGCAACCAGAGTGCCGTAGGATCAGCCGTTGCGTACGATCCGACCCAGTCGGTCATGAATGGTAATACCCGTTTTGGCGGTTACCATACATGGACTAACCTTTCTGATACCGCTTTAGGTGTCAATGGTTATCCGAACGCGATAGGCGTAAGTAACCCGGCAGCATTGGTTAATCAGACTGATAACGTCGGAACTGTTGACCGTATGATCGGAAATGCACTGTTAGATTATACATTTCACTGGTTACCTGAATTGAAGGCCACTCTGAACATTGCTTTCGACCATTCGAGTTCTGATGGACACAACAATGCCGATACCCTGGCAGCCTGGACTTACAGGAGCGGGAAAGGAAGTTATATCGATTATACACAGAAAAAGGATATGTCGTTGCTTGATTTCTATCTGAACTACGCCAAAGATATATCCGAAATCTCCAGTAAGTTTGACGCCACTGTTGGTTATTCCTGGCAACATTTTAAACGTGAAGGGAGTACCTATAACCGTAACTGGGATGCCTCAAAGATTGTTGAGAATTCATCTTATATTAACGAGAATTATCTCGTATCATTCTTCGGTCGTTTAAATTATACCGTCCTCGATCGTTATTTGTTTACTTTTACCTTACGTGATGATGGTTCATCCCGGTTCAGTGCAGATAACAGATGGGGCCTGTTCCCTGCAGCCGCTTTTGCATGGCGTATCAAGGATGAAAGTTTCCTAAAGAATGTGGGTGTCATTAGCGACCTTAAGCTCCGGCTCGGGTGGGGCGTTACCGGACAACAGGATATTATAGATAATAACTATTATCCATACATTCCGGTATGGCAGTATTCGGAATCTTCTGCTTACTATCAATTTGGTAACCAGTGGGTTTCTACTTTGCGTCCTAACGCTTATGATGAAAATATAAAATGGGAGGAAACAACCACTTACAACGCTGGTCTGGATTTTGGATTCGCAGATGACAGATTTACAGGATCTCTTGATTTTTACCTGCGTAAAACAAAGGATATGATCAGCACTATTCCCATTCCCGCAGGCACGAATTTTTCAAATTACCTGACTACAAATATCGGAGATATGGAAAACAAGGGAGTTGAGTTGGCATTGAATTATAAACCCGTTGTCACCAAGGATATTTTGTGGACGGTTGGTTATAATATCTCCTATAATAAAAATGAGATTACAAAACTGACAATGCAGGACAGCGAAGATTACACCGGCTTGAATGTAGGTGATATTAATGGTGGTGTTGGTAACAAAATTCAGAATCAGAATGTAGGTTATGCCCGTAATTCTTTTTATGTGTTCCAGCAGGTATATGATGCCAATGGAATGCCAATAGAGGGGCTTTATGTTGACCTGACAGGCGATGGGGACAACGTCAGTGGAAATGACCTCAACAGGTACCATTATAAGAAACCGGATCCTGATGTAGTGATGGGTATTTCATCAAGCCTTCGCTACAAACATTGGGATGCCAGTTTCTCGGCCCGTGTTAACATCGGCAACTACGTTTATAATAACGTTGCGTCAGAGCGCGCTAACTACCAGGCTGTCTATAATCAGTCGGGATTCTTCAACAATCTTCCCACCTCGATCTCGAAAACTGAATTCAGCAATCCTCAGTACTGGTCGGATTTCTATATCGAAAATGCCTCCTTCTTCCGCATGGATAACATTACAGTGGGTTATAACTGGGACAATCTTTTCAGCAGGAATATCGGTGCCCGCGTGAGCTTCACCGTTCAGAACGCTTTCGTGATCACAAACTACACCGGGCTCGATCCTGAAGTGAGTGGTGGTATTGATAACAATATTTATCCCCGTCCGCGTACTTTTGTATTGGGTATTAGTATGAATCTGTAAAACAGTTATTAAGTATGAAAAAATTTCTTAGCATAGCATTTGCTGCAATACTTCTCGCAGCGATGACCGTGTCCTGTACCAAGGACCTTGATATTGAGCCAATTGATCCAAATCAGCTTACCTCGAATATAGTTTTTGATAGCCCGGAATCCTATACTTATGCGCTGGCTAAACTATATGCTTCATTCTCGGTAAGCGGACAAAGAGGTCCCTCTGGCTTGCCCGATATCTCAGGCATTGATGAAGGGTTCGGAAACTACCTTCGTCAATATTGGAATGCGCAGGAGCTTTCGACCGATGAAGCCGTTATGGCCTGGAACGATCAGACTATAAAAGACTTTCATTGGCAAACCTGGGCTCCCAACGATGTGTTCATCGGAGCCGTCTATTCGCGCATCTTCTTTACAATTTCTATCAGTAATGAACTGGTCAGGGCAACTGCCGGTAAAACCGAATCTGACATGGTACGCTACAATGCTGAAGCCCGTTTTGTAAGGGCTCTGGCCTATTATCATGCACTTGATCTGTTTGGCAATCCTCCTTTCGTTACCGAGGCTGACCTTCCGGGTACTTTCTATCCCGCTCAAACCAATGCTGCCGATCTGTTTGCCTATATTGAATCAGAATTAAAGGCCATCGAGAACAATCTTGGTGCCCCTCGTTTTGAATATGGCCGTGCCGATAAGGCTGCCGCCTGGACGCTGCTTGCCAAGTTGTACCTGAATGCCTCAGTATACATCGGGGAAGATAAAAGTACTGAGTGCCTGGAGTACTGTAACAAAGTTTTGGATGCAGGATACTCACTGGCACTGCCCAATGTGCCAAACGGGATTCCCTCAGGGTACTTACGTAATTTCTCGGCCGATAACAATACAAGTCCTGAAATTATTTTTGCAATCAATTGCGATGGCCAATATACCCAGAGTTATGGCGGCATGACTTACCTTATTCATGCAGCCGTTGGTGGCAGCATGAATCCCGCCGATTTCGGTATTGGTAGTGGCTGGGGTGGTATCCGTACCACCAAGGCATTGGTTTATAAATTCGATCCTGAAGCCGTTAAATCTCCAAATCCCATGCTTCGGTTTGGAAAACAGGGCATCCTGAAGAACACCAATTACGACGTAATCGAAGTTCCTGGTGCACATCAGGGCTGGGATCCCGCTACGGCTCCTCAACTGGCTTCTGTTGGCGGTGATGGCATCTATGAAGGTTATGTGTGGTTTCCTGACGCCCTTAACGCATTCAAGTTCACTCAGGGTGGTAATTGGGACACCAACTGGGGTGATTCAGGTGGTGATGGAACACTGGAACCTGGTGGTGATAACATCGTCGCCACTGAAGCGGGGTATTACAAACTCGTTGTTGATCTGAATACCCTCACTTATACCATGACCCTCACCGATTGGGGCGTCATCGGCAGTGCTACTGCAGGCGGTTGGGATTCGGATCAGAATATGACTTATGATGCTGCAACCGGATTGTGGTCTGCTACCTTAAGCCTCTCTGCAGGTGAACTGAAATTCCGTGCTAATGATGGTTGGGATCTTAACTATGGCGATGATGGGGCCAATGGCATTTTGGAAACCGGTGGTGCCAACATCGTTATTCCTCAGGGTGGTATATGCTTGATAACCATGAAACTCGGTACACCGGATTATACTTATACCATTGAAATGGCTGATAGCCGTGCATTGTTCTGGACTGATAAGCAGTCGCTTGAAATCAACGACATTGGGCAGTTTACCGAAGGTTGGGGCATCACCAAATTCAGGAACGTGAATGGCGATGGCTCTGAAGCCATCCATCCGCATGATGACTTTGTGTGTACTGACTACCCGATGTTCCGTCTGGCTGACGTCTACCTGATGTATGCTGAAGCTGTTCTCCGCGGTGGTTCAGGTGGTGACCGGGGTACTGCACTCGATCTGGTTAATCAGATTCGTGAACGTGCTTATGGGAATAGTAGCGGCAATATAAATGATGGCGAACTAAATCTTGATTTCATCCTGGATGAGCGTGCACGCGAACTTTACTGGGAAGGACACCGCCGTACCGACCTTATCCGCTTCGGACAGTTTACCAATGGTACCTACGTATGGCCATGGAAAGGAAAAGCCTTTGACGGAACTCAGGTTCCTGCCTACCGTAACCTCTACCCGATACCTTCTGCCGATATGAATGCCAATCCTAACCTGAAGCAGAACTTTGGTTACTAATCTTTAATTTGATACTACTATGAAAAAAATATCAATATTTTCAATTATCCTGTTCGGTGTCCTTGCACTTTCATCGTGTAATAAGGATGAGGAGAAGGTGGTGATCAACCCGAATGCCGGTGTGCTCACAGCACCAACTAGTGGTACTTCATGGGTACTGACCGAAAATGATACTGTTGCAAAGCAGTTTACCTGGACCGCCAGCGAATTTGGCTTTCAGGCATCCGTGACCTATGATGTGCAGATTGCAAAAGCAGGAACCAGCTTTGCAGACTCAAGATCACTTGGTGGTGGTAACATGGTTTATAGCAGCGAGATGTCGGTAAATTCGTTGAATAACATTGTTCAGGGATTTTTGTCAGACCCCAAAGTTGCCGAGGCTGTTGATTGCGAAATCAGGGTCAAAGCGACCGTGGCCGATAGTTATGATCCTATCTATTCTGCTGTTACTTCGGTGACGATTACACCATATATTAAAGAGGTTAGTCCTATTTATCTCTTGGGCGATGCTACAACAGTCGGTTGGAATAATACCGCTGCACTTGAAATGCCCCATCTTGCCGATGGTAAGTATGCCATTGTTGCCAGCCTGAGCGGTGTAGCCGGTACCTATATCAAGTTTATCGCCAACCTTGGTGCATGGGCCCCTCAATGGGGTACCGATGCCAGCGGTACTGCCGAGGCAGGAAACCTGGTTTACAGACCAACGGAATCAGTGGCTGATCCGGCTTCTATTCCTACTGCTGAAGTTGCAGGTGATTATCGTATTGTTGCTGATATTGTTAATCTTACCTATGAGGTCACACCTGTTACATCTGAATTGTATATGCTGGGAGATGGCACCACGGCCGGCTGGGATAACACCGCACCGCTACAGATGGAGAAGATATCTCCGGGTATTTTCAGGCTTAAGACTACATTGGGAGGTGATGGACTATTCCTGAAGTTTATTACAACGATAGGTGCCTGGGCTCCGCAATATGGTACCGATGCTTCCGGGACTTCTATGGAAGGAAACCTGGTGTTCCGTCCCGATGAAACAGCATCCGATCCTTCTGCAATTCCTTGTCCTTCAGCAGCAGGTGAATACACTGTTATTGTCAACCTTGCTAAAATGACTTATTCGATTCAATAATAGTTGACAATTCTTATAGAAAGCCACTCCGGATCATCCGGAGTGGCTTTTTTAATCAGTTTTGGCCAATCCTTAATCTTCAAAATGAATGAAATGAAGAAATACCTTTACGCTTTTATATTTTTAACTGCAGGTGCCTGTACCGTTTCTCAAAAGGCGGAACCCGACACTACCATTCCCCCTGCATGGGCTAAAAATATGGTCTGGTATCAGATTTTTCCGGAGCGCTTCGCCAATGGTGATACCACCAATGATCCCACCATCGCATCCATCACTACACCTTCGGCTTCCTTCCCCGTTCCAGATGATTGGGCTCTTACACCCTGGACCAGCGATTGGTTTACCATGGAAACATGGGCTGCCGAAACCGGTAAAGAGTTAAAAGAAACTACCCAACACCGCCGTTATGGTGGCGACCTGAAAGGTGTAATGAACAAACTTAATTACTTGTCGGATCTTGGGATTACAGCCATCTACTTTAATCCGCTCAACGATGCCCCTTCGCTTCATAAATACGATGCCCGAAATTACCATCACATCGACATTAACTTCGGTCCTGACCCTGAGGGTGACATGAAGCTAATGGCCACAGAAAACCCCGGTGATCCCGCTACCTGGAAATGGACTTCAGCCGACCGTCTCTTCCTCGATCTTGTCGACTCCCTGCATCGGCGCGGCATTCGCGTAATCATGGATTATTCGTGGAATCATACCGGCGTCCTCTTCTGGGCATGGCAGGATCTGGTGAAGAACCAGGAGAAATCGCCTTATCGTGACTGGTACGAAATTGTAAGGTTTGACGATCCCGGTACGCCTGAAAACGAATTTGAGTACAAAGGCTGGCTTAACATCATGAGTCTTCCGGAGCTTAAGAAGGTCGATGTGCCTGTTGCCCGTGTTTCGGGTCATCCTTACGAGGGAAACATCGCTGAAGGGCCTAAAAAGCACATTCTGGAGGTAACCCGGAGGTGGCTGGCACCCGATGGTGACACAGCCAAAGGTATTGACGGGTTCAGGCTCGATGTGGCCGATCAGATTCCCATGGGATTCTGGCGTGAATACCGCACCTACGTGAAGGCGATTAAACCTGAAGCCTATCTGACTGGTGAAATCTGGTGGGAGAAATGGCCCGATGAAATGATGAATCCTGTTCCCTATTGCAGCGGTGACGTGTTTGATGCCGTGATGTTTTATCAGATCTACCGGCCGGCACGCAGTTTATTCGCGCAACCTGATGAACCTATCGACGCGGCAGCTTTTGTTGACAGCCTGAACTTCCAGTGGAACAGGTTGGCTGAGCCTTTCCGTTACAGCCAGATGAACGTCAATGCAACCCACGATAGCCCCCGCCTGCTGACCTGTTTCGCCAACAAAGGGAAATATAAGTTTCATAACTCCCCATACGATGACCCCCGGAACATCAGCGGCAAACCCGATGAGGAAGTGTATGCACGGGTGCGTCTGTATCTTGTACACCAATTTACAAATATTGGTGCCCCTTCCATCTGGGCAGGAGATGAAATGGGAATGTGGGGAGGCGATGATCCCGATCCACGTAAGCCACTCTGGTGGCCTGAATTTACATTTGACCCGGAGACCCGTACCAACATTCAAACCGGGCCGAAAGAATATGATCAGGTTGGTTTTAACAACAACCACTTTAAATTTGTAAAACAACTCATCAGGCTTCGGAAGGACAATCCCGTGTTGGTTGACGGGAAGATTGAATTTCTGGTAGCAGATGGGCCGGTATTGGTTTACCGGCGTTATACCGATAAAGCCCAAATGGTGATGGTCTTTAATGTCTCCACAACTCCACATGAGGTGGAAATACCAGAAGGGAAGTGGCAGAACCTGCTTGATGGAAAGACCATCAATGGCGGGAAAGTAAGTTTGGAAGGGCTGAGTGCTCTTGTATTAAAACCGGGAAACTAAACCAGCGTTTTCAAGAAGAGGCAAAGCGAATAGCATTCCCGTTACCCCATGGTAATTATTGGCAGATAACAGATAAGATGTTGTCTGCCAGTTTTTTTGTCATGTGGGTTGGATGGCTGTTCGGTCTGATGACCTATGCAACAGTATTCACGAATTAACGCGAAGTAGCGTGAAAAGTAATTCGTAAAATTCGTACAATTAGTGGATAAAAAAGAAGCATCCACGAATTAGCATATTATACACGCTCAGGCCACAGCGTGTAATACAGGATAAGATGTTATCCACGAATTACACGAATTAACATGAAGAAGAATTCGTTCAATTCGTTCAATTCGTGGATAAAAAAGTCAGCGAATTAACATGAAAGAATGCGAAGAAGAATTCGATCAATTCGTTCAATTCGTGGATAAAAAAGTCAACGAATTAACATGAATTAGCACGAAGAAGAATTTGTTAATTCGTTCAGATGGGGGATAAAAGAAGCGTCCACGAATTACACGAATTAACATGAATTAGCACGAAGAAGCACAAAGAAGAATTCGTTCAATTTGATCAATTAGTGGATAAGCACTCCAGCTATGATCCTTGTTAATCAATAACCTGGTGTTATTCCCTTAAACACCATTTTTTTGGTAATTCTGATGATCCCGGATAGTTATTTTGGGAGTCAAAGCCAAAGCTAACGCTAAAGCCATAGTGATGTTATACAGAGTTATACAGAGAGAAAATACCTAACTCAGTAGTTTTCCGTGAAACTATCGCACCACTGACATCTCGCGTCAGCCAGCCAAAGCCAAAGCTAACCTCAACCTGATAGAGTTGAGTCTACTGCTACTTCCTCATGAAATCTGCCATCCGGTTTCTGAAATTTGCTTTCTCTTCATCGGTCATCAGGTAATCGAGTCTTCCCATTGATTGCTGAAGGTTGAAATAACTTTTGATGAAGGTGTTGAATGAGGTGTTCACCGACATGCTGGTGGTGAGGTTTTGCTGCTGGGCATCCAGCACATCAAGGATGCTGTTTTGTCCAAGCAGGTACTGGTTGTTAATGATCTCGAAATTCTTTGCGGCTGCCGCTTCAGCAATCTTCATTTGTTTGTAATCGTAATATGACGACATGAGGGCCATCAGGTTTGAGAAGATCGAAGCTTCCAGTTTATCGGCAAGCGATTGTTGTTCGCTTTTTAATTGCGCCAGCACCAGTTGGGCTCTTCGGGCGTTTGCATTGTTTCTTAATCCCGTGAAAAGGGGGAAAGCTACTTTTACCCCCAATGACCATGAGTAATCGGAGATGGATGATTCTAATCCTCCGGGACCGGTGTAGTGTTTTTGGTACAGGATGTTGGAGTAGTTTCCAAAAGCGCTTGCGGTGGGCGTGTATCGCGAGATGCTGTTCGATCTGAAGGTCCTTTGCTGAGCTTCGATCATGTATTTAAACTGGCGGAGTGCAGGGGAGTGTTCGATCCCTTCCTGAACCAGAAAGCTTCCAAGTTTGCGTAGCCTGAGGGGATCATCCAGGATGCTCTGAAAGGCAGAGTCGGCAATCAGGAATCCTGATTCATCAAGGTCGAATTCCAGCAGATCGTATGATATGAGGCTCCTGACATGAATCAACTGCCTAAGCTGAGCCGAGATTTGTGCAATGGCAGTATAGGACGAGATGACGTCTCTTTTGGAGCTTGCTACCTCAATTTGCCACCTGAGCACTTCATCCTCTCCGGCTGAACCTGTCTCTTTTTTCATCTTTGAAACCTCAAGGTTCGATCGGGTGATCATCAGGTCGTTGATGAACAGGTAAAAGTTGGCGCGGTTTTCGAGGATGTTGAGGTAAGCCTGAGCCACCTGGTTACCGATGTCAAGTTGTTGGTTCAGCAAACCTTCTGTCTTTGCTGACTGGTTTGATCTGGCGATCTTAATACCCGACAAGGCTTGTTCTGAATAGATCGTTTGCGAAGCGGATACATTTGCAGTGACCAATTGGGGTGGCTGATAACTGGCCTGATCGTACAGGGCTCCGGTAGCATTTACATCAATGTAGGGGAGTAAGGCTGAACGTGCGATGTTGATATCCTCTGAGCCGGCCATGACATCAAACCGGGTAGCATTCAGATCGGGGTTGCTGTCGATTGCCAGTGTGATCAGTTGAGGCAGCGAAATGAATCGCAGGGAGGTGTCCTGATCCTTCAGATCGACGATCGTTGCCTCGGTTAATAGATCCCATGTAATAAGGTTAAGCCTGAGTTTCCCAAAGGTACCGAGGTTTAGGAAGACACCTCTCCCTGCAAGCAACTCAACGGGAAGGGCTGAGGCATTCTGCCCCAGCAATATTTGCTGAATGTTGAGTGCTATTCGTTTCGACAATCTGCCTATAATTGACGGGTAAACAGATGCAAGTGCCCCTTTTTTAACGAGTGTCTGGTCGTAGCTGAAACTGGGTATTTTCCTGACGTTCAGTGAATCGAACAGTCGGTCGAACTCTTCATCGGGTAAGCGGAAGAGGGCATCCACATAAACAGCATCGGCCTGGGGGGGGATTGATCTTAAGATGGCATCGGCTGAAGTGTCGGCCAGAATAAGATCGATGGTAACATCTGAAATGGTGTCAAAATTGTTGGCAGGAATGTGAGCCGGATTGATGAGATCATAATAATCGCTGCTGACAACCAGCGAAAGCCTCTTAAAAGGAACGATTTTCTTCAGCTCTGTCAATTCATTATCTACCGGAGGTTTGAGCTGAACATAAGAGAGGTTATTTATCCCGCTGGTGCCATGCTGCCAGGGGATCTTTTGCAGTTCATGGTTGATGACCATACCAGCTATCACTGGTTTTGCCAGTGATTTACGGGTGGCCATATCCTGGGATGCCAACACGCCCATCGACACGATAATATCTACTTCACGATCGGCCAGTAGTCTGGAATTAATGGCGCGAACCGATGCCGCGCTCCAGCTTCCGGTTGTACGTGAGATGTCGGTTATGACGACATCAACCTGGCCTGCCATGAGACTTTTTATTTCACGGACAACCTGTTGCTGGAAAGTCTCATTTACACTTGACGGGCCGTCATATACCACGGCTACGCTGACACTCCCTGTGTTTTGACGGAAGATCTTCTGCGCCTGAGTATCAGTGGTGCCCAGTGTGAATGTTGCCAGCAGGATCAACGATACTACCATGGTGCTGAGTCCCTGTTTCTTAGCTTTAATTCTACTTGCCTGTTTGTTTTTCCTTCTTTCGAGGACGTTGGCCAATTTCTCATAAATGATGGGCACGACGATCAGGGTAAGAAACATGGAGCTGGTGAGGCCGCCAATTAATACCCATGCCAGCCCGTTTTTCCATTCGGCACCTGCACCTGAAGCCGTGGCTATGGGTAACATTCCGAAAATCATGGCAAAAGTGGTCATGAAAATAGGTCGTATACGCATTTTACCGGCATCAATCAGCGCAGCACGGATGGATTCACCGGCAGCCCGTTGCTCGTTCGCCCTGTCGACGATCAGGATGGCATTTTTAGACACCAGACCGATCATCATAATCAATCCAAGAATGGAAAAAACGTTGATGGTGTTATCGGTAATAGCCAGCGCCAGGATGGCACCAATGAGCGCGACGGGGATCGAGAACAAAACGATAAAAGGGTAAATAAAGGAATCGTAGAGGATTACCATGATAAAATAAACGAAGATGATCCCCGCGAAAAGCGCTACAAAGAGACTCAGGAATGAATCGATCATCTCATCCTGATCGCCACCGAAGTTGATTCGTGTGCCCTGAGCTTTGGTGTCGCCAATCTTCGAGGCGAAGGTTTGAATGATTGATCCGCTGGGCGAGCCATCGGTAAAGGCGCTCACAGTAGTCATCGCGTTACGGTTTTTCCTTTCGAGTTTTGTTGGACCTGAAGACTGATAGATCGTAGCAAATTGTTGTAGCTCGATCATCTTACCCTTCGCATTGATAAACGAAAGATGGGCGATGTCGTCCGGATTTGTCCGGTCGAATTTGTCGAGGGAGACGCGAATGTTATACTGGTTTGAGCCTTCTCTGTATTTCGAATCGTCATTACCCGTCAGGGCGACCTGGAGTGTACTCCCCACATCGGTTACCGTGAGGCCTAAAGCAGCCATCTTTTGCCTGTCGATCTCGACCCTGGTTTCAGGGTTTCCTTTCGTGGCAGAGAACTGCAGGTAGGTAACACCGGGCGTCTGCTTGAGGTAATGAGCCACGATGTCAGCGGTCTTCATGATGCTGTCGGGGTTTACCCCTGTAATCTCCACACTGATGGGGGCACTGCTTGTTCCTCCGGTAAAACCAATCTGGTTGATGTAGGTCATTACACCGGGAATGTTGGAAGTCAGTGATTTTACCTTTTCTCCGATTTCGGCTGTCGATAACGATCGTTTTTCTTTCGGGCAGAGCGACACCACGATTTCCGTATTGTTATCGCCCTCCATGCCATCGCTCCCTTTGCCCACGTTGGTCAGAATGTTTGTTACCTCGGGCAGTGAAGCAATTATTTTTTCAACTCGTTGGGTCTGATGATTGTTGTTTTCGAGAGTTGTTCCGGGAGCATACTCCAGACTCACTGAGAACTGGCTCCTGTCGGTCTGTTTCATGAACTCGAATCCTGTAAGTCCCGCAGCAGGTATCAGTAGTGTGATTACCAGTGCTGCCACTACGACGTACATAACCTTGTACGGATTTTTCAGGCTCCATTCCAGAAGGATGGTGTATTTTCTGATGAGAGCATTGAAAAACTTCTCAAATCCCTGCCCGAAACGACTGAGCAGTGACCGTGAGTTGTATGACTCGAGCCGGGCAAAGCGGGAGGCAAGGATTGGTGTCACGGTGAAGGAGACCATCAGGCTCGTTAGGGTTGACACCAGAATGATGATGGAAAAGCCACGGACAATATCCCCGATCAGCCCTGTTGTGAGTGCCAGGGGAACAAATACCACGATGTCGACGAATGTGATTGAAACTGCCGCGAAGCCAATTTCTGTTCTCCCCTTGAGGGAGGCAATTCGTCGTTCTTCTCCTTTCTCAAGGTGGTGATAGATGTTTTCGATGACCACGATTGAGTCATCGACCAGAATTCCGATCACGAGTGAGAGGGCTAACAGGGTAAACAGGTTGAGGCTCATGCCGAAGATCCACATTACCACGAAGGCCGTGGTAAGTGAGCATGGAATGGAGACCATCACGATGAGGGAGGTTCTGAAGGAGTGGAGGAAAAGAAACATGACAAGCGCCACAAGCAGAATAGCAAGCCCCAGGTCATCCATCACGGCATTGGCTGCCTCCATGGTATAAATACTCTGGTCGTCGGCAATGTCGAAATGAAGGCTGATGTCATTGTAGTCAGCCTCAAGGCGCGCAAGTTCGAGGTGTACAAGATCGCAGACAGCCACCATGTTGGCGTCGTTCTGTTTCTGAATTTCCAGCCCTATCGAATTGATACCGTTGAACCGGCTGATCATGGTGGGGTCAATGGTTCCGTCTTCGATATCTGCCACGTCGCATAACCTGATTTGCCCTCCCTGGGCTGAGTAACCCACCACCAGATTGTTCATCTCTTCGAGGGAGGTGAATTTCCCGGCTACCCGCACCACGAACTGATGCTTGGGGTCGATCAGTTTTCCCGTCGGGAAATCCAGATTGGCTGTATATATGGAATTAGCGATCTGGCTGATAGCTAATCCATACGAACGTGCTTTTTGGGCATCTACATTCACCCTGATCTCCCTTTTTAATCCACCAGTGATGGTGATGTTGCCAACACCGGGTACCCTTGAGAGGCTTGATTTGATTTGGTCATCGACCAGTGTGTAGAATTTGGCAGCGGGCAGGCTTGAGGTCAGCGAAAGCCTTAAAACCGGCATCTGGCTGGCTGAATAGGTTAGTAAGGTTGGCGTTTTCGCGTCTTTCGGCAAGGTCGATATGATTTCATTTACCTTTCGCTGTACATCCTGTACCGCGAAGTTGATTTTGGCAGAACGCTGAAATTCGATGAAGATGATCGACAGACTTTCATACGATACCGATGTGATGTTTTTTACCTTTTCGATGCCCGATAAGGCGTCTTCGATGACACGGGTAACATTACTTTCCACTTCACCGGGTGAGGCACCGGGGTAAACAGTCTGGACCGTTACATAAGGTGAATCGATTTTTGGCAGTAATTCGTACCCAAGCTGGTAGTAACCAAACACTGCCAGTAGTCCGAGTGCCAGGAAGATAACGATAATAAAGGAGGGTCGCCTGATCGCTAATTCAGTAATTGACATGGCTGTTTTTGTATTATTTAACGACTACGACTTTGGTATTATCAGAGAGGTTGTTCTGGCCGCTGGTGACAACCAGCTCGCCTTCCTGAAGGCCATTCAGGATTTCAAGAAACTGACCCGATTCCCGGCCAATGGTCACGGAACGCAGGGTGGCTATATCGCCTGAAACAACGAAGACCATGGCATCGCGGACACTGCCTGAAATCGCTTCGCGAGGGATCACCAGGGTATTGCGCGACGAGACCGAAGTAAAGTTGACCCTGGCGAACATTCCTCCCTTGAGTGGATTGACTGATGAATTGGGAAGGTTGATATCGACAGGAAAGGTGTGGTCATCTGCAGCCTTTGAAACGACGTAGTTAACATGACCATAGAAGGTTTTGCCAGGATAAACGTCGGTGGTGATTTCTACCGAGTCGCCGGGATGAAGCATGAAGGCATCCTTTTCCGAGACGTTGACTGTTACGCCCAGTGTTGAGATGTCGACAATACTTGCCAGCGAAGCACCCGGTTGAACATACGATCCCTCGCTCACCCTTTTGGCGTTGATGGTGCCGCTGATTGTAGCTTTCACTTTCGTATCGTCAAGTGCCTTCTGTGAACGGGTCATGTCATTCTCGGCCGACTGCATATCCAGTCGCGAAAGGTCAAGCTGGGCAGCCGAAATTGAGTTCTGCTCATAAAGTGTTTTATTGCGTTCGAAATCGCGTTTGGCCTTGAAATAGTTTATTTCGGCTCGTGCCATATCCGACTTACATACCAGATCGTCGATCTCAAACATAACAGCTCCTTTTTCGACCTGGTTGCCAACCTTGAAGTGTACGGCTTTGACAACACCCTGTGCTTCTGAGATAATCTCTACTTCTTTGTCAGGATTGATTACCCCAACCATGCTGATCAGGTTGGATAGCTCCTGCTTCTGAACTTTGTAAACATTTACCGGCACATCGCTGAGTACATCCTGTCGTTTGGCCTCTTCTTTGCGTTTGCCGATTATGAAAATGAAAACAATGATTAGGACAGCAACTATGGTTGCAAGTACAGGAAAGAGTAGTTTTTTCATGCTATTTGTTGATAATTGGTTTATTGATTTTCATGGTGTTGGTAATGCAATTCACGACAGACTGTTCAAAGTCTTTGCATCTCTCGATAATATTATCTCCGGTTTATATGAATTGCACATAACAACAGGTTTTGTTTTTTGGCTCAGGGCTTACAATTCCCGGAGAACGCCGGACTGTTAAACAAAAGTAAGAAAATATACCGGGAAAAAGCTTCCTGTCTATGACTGCTCAATTCTAAAAAAATAAAGATAGTCTGATGACTGCTATTGAACGATCAATCTGTAAAGGGTGGCTTCTCTGATTCAGAAAGGGAAACATTGACTGGCTAAAGGGAGATATTGACTTTAACTTTAACATTGACTTGCTGATACGAGATATTGGTGGATCGATCGTTACTTAGAGAACCACAGAGCTAAAAATTAAACAAAAAGAGCCGCAACCCCGAAGGGGTGACATTATTATAGAATAAATAATATTGATACAACCACAACCCCGAAGGGGTGGCATTATCGTAGAACCTTGACATTGGCATTGATTGATTGACGGGGGATGTTGGTGGAGCGATAGCTACACAGAGAACCATAGAGGAGCTTAGAGAACCACAGAGCTAAAAATTAAACAAAAAGAGCCGCAACCCCGAAGGGGTGAAATTATTATTGAATAAATAATATTGATACAACCACAACCCTGAAGGGGTGGCATTATCGTAGAACCTTGACATTGGCATTGATTGATTGACGGGGGATGTTGGTGGAGCGATAGCTACACAGAGAACCGCTGAGGAGCATAGAGTACCACAGAGCTAAATATTAAACAAAAAGAGCCACAACCCCGAAGGGGTGACATTATCGTAGAACCTTGACATTAGCATTGATTGATTGACGGGGGATGTTGGTGGAGCGATAGCTACACAGAGAACCACAGAGGAGCTTAGAGAACCACAGAGCTAAAAATTAAACAAAAAGAGCCGCAACCCCGAAGGGGTGAAATTATTATAGAATAAATAATATTGATACAACCACAACCCCGAAGGGGTGGCATTATCGTAGAGCCTTGACATTGGCATTGATTGATTGACGGGGGATGTTGGTGGAGCGATAGCTACACAGAGAACCGCAGAGGAGCATAGAGTACCACAGAGCTAAATATTAAACAAAAAGAGCCACAACCCCGAAGGGGTGACATTATCGTAGAACCTTGACATTAGCATTGGCCCCCCGGATAGCTATCCGGGCTTTCGGGGGGCTTTGGCTTCCGATAGCTATCCGGGGGGCTTAATTGACGCGGGATATTGGTGGTGTGATAGTACACGGAGAACCACGGAGTCGGGTGTTTCTTCTCTGTGTAACTCTGTGTGACATCACTTTGGCTCACGATAGCTATAGGTAGAAATTAACTTTAACTTCGACTTTTCTGAGAGCATTGGATCGAGATTTTGCAGGCTGTATATATTGCTGAACCTGAAATTATTCTGATTTTCTAGAGACATACTGACGCGTGTAAATTAGCGTTTAGTACCTTCATGCTGTTGCCATACGAACCAATGTGATGGTATGAAATGATTTTCAGTGTTGTGGTGTTTTAGAATGCCATGTCCGCTGTCAAATCGTTAACGAAGTCGCCGGTGACCGGCAGGGGGTTCTGCACTGATCAATCATCAGATAAATATAGCTCTAAAATGGCTCATACTAAAACTGTGCCAGAAATTTTACATAATTATTCTTTCTACATATAAAATATACTCCATAGTTACTACAGCCATAGGCAATACATAAGAAAAACCTATCTTTGACCTAATTTTGGTATGAATTTGGTACGACTCTGGTGTAAAATCGAGTTGTAAATAACATGTAATCAACTGTCTAAAAAATAGACTTTTGTGACTATGTTCACATAAATTGTTTTCAAAAAAGTAGATTTTTTTTTAAATATGGGGCGAATCAACGCTGAAAACACGTCCGTAAATTGGAAAATGGTTCAAAATTTGGAGAGAATAAATGAGCAAATCTGCTGCTGAAGTCCTGAGAGGAAGATGGCCTGGGTCAGGTTGGCTAGCAGTTAATTTTACATAAGCTTTGCTTTTTATGGCACACACTGTCAGGACGTTGATTTGAAATAAATAGCTGAATTAGCTCGATGTTTCAGCAAGATTTCCTGCTTTTGGCTTCAACAGAGTGCCGGTAGTTCACATGCCGTCAGCGTGGCTTAACAGGTGTCCGAACCCGGAGAAGGAGGAGAGGCCCGGAAAGTAGTGAATACCTTATTCAGCAAAAAGTCCTGCACGCGTTTTTACTCATACTTACCTTATGGCTTAGATGTTAATACAATTATGGTCTTGCTGACATGGCAGAGCTGAGAGGGGGGAGGAGTGAGCTATTGGAATGGATGGGGGTAAGATGATCTGAAAGAGATGCGAAAGCGCAAATGTCCCGTGAACCATTAAAGTCATACAACGAGCCGGTTAGTGTATTCTTTTAACTGTAGTGATTTTTTCTGTGTAATAAGAATCGGTTGAATAAATTGAGTATTTTTGACAGGGCTGTTTACCTTAAGGTTATTGAATATAAGTTATCAGATAAACGGCAGTAAAGTGGTGAATGAATTAGAGAAAATCATATACTATTGGTTGAAAATGAACCTTTTGATGTTTTCTCCCGGCAAATCGTTAACGATGCTGAGAGAATTCTGCCAATTATGGCTCATGGAGGATTGGTTGTTCGGGAGGTAGAGGTCAACTTTCAGAACGATGAAAAAAGCCAGACCAAAGCATTCAGATATTTATTAATCCCTATGACACGCTATAGTTATTTATTTACGGAAAACCGCCCTAAATGTGATGATATCTGCCCAATATGGGCGTATATCAACAACTTTGTGGATATATATACAAGTTACCTGCAAGGCTAATAAAAGAAACAGTCGTGCTATATTGAAAATTGATATGACATCATTTTTAACTATTTTTAAAAATAAATTAGCCGGAAATAAAGGGATTTATCAAAAAAAATCTTCATGCGCTAAAAACTCTAACGAGTTTTTTATATATAGAGTCATATGACATCAATTGAAAAAATATTGCATAAAAATGGACCAATGATGTCTGGTGAGCTTGCTCAGAAATTGGAGCTAATGGATTCCATTCCAAATAATACTGCAAGCCAAAAGGTTACTCGTAGCAAAGAAATTGAAAAAATCAAAGGATATTATACAAGTAATCAATCCTTTTGTTATTTGCAGGAACATGAAAATAGTGGTGTTTTGTACGATAAGTTTATTAAGTCATTGTATGATAATGGCAGGAAATACTGGTATTGTATAAATGCACTTAAAATACATGGTGGAATATTAAATCATCGCTTTCTTGAGTGTTATACGAACTACCCTGTAATACCCTTAAAAAAACATTTGCCGTTCAATAAGGTAATGCAGAAATTCGTTGAACAAGGGATTTTAGTTTATAACAACTCTGATTATTTGTTAGCTCCAAAATTTTCTTTAAACCGTAATTCTTCACTAGCACATAAAACTATTGAGCAAATAAAAGAAAATACCCTATCTTCTTTTAATATGCTAGTGAAAAATACTGGATTAATATCATTTAAGACAGGAGAACTTTTTGCAGAGTATGGAAAGTTTCGGTGGGCTTTTAAAGGAGTTTCAAATGTAACTGGACTAGTGCAAAATGGGAATCCTGGCTTTGTATTAGCTGACATAATTATAGGGACTCAAATTTATGAAGATGATGTTCGATTCTTTGTAGAAAAATTAAAACATATTCAAAGCTTTAAAAATGCACCAAGATTAATTCCATTTTTAATAGTAGATGATTTAGATAAAGAAGCTTTAACATTTCTGAAAAAACATGGGATAGTTGTTGGCTTTATCGGCGAGCTATTTGGACAAAAATATGCAGAAACGCTAAAAGAATTAATCACAATATTAAAAAATGCTGGGGCTAGTTTAAAAAAGACACCGGATAAATATCTTGACCTAATTGAGCAGCTAAAAAAATACAACGAAGGATTAGTAAACAATATTCGGGGCGCATTATTTGAGTATATGGTTGGTCACATTCATTTGACAACAGGTCAGAGTGTTGATTTAGGCAGAGAGATTATTGAGAATAATGCAAGACATGAAATGGATATTCTTGCTATATATAGTGATAAAGTAGTAATTGCAGAGTGTAAAGCAAAAAAATCAATGGTTGATATTGATGTAATTAACAATTGGATTGATATTAAAATCCCAGCTTTTAAAACTTGGATTGACAAACAAGAAACCTATAAGAAAAAAGGATTAGAGTTTGAATTTTGGTCAACGAGTGGTTTTACTGCTGATGCCTTTGATAGATTAAAAAGATACTCAGAAAGTGCTAAGAAATATAAAGTGACTTATTTTCAAGCTGGAGAAATGAGAGAAAAAGCCAGATTAATGGATAATAAGAAGCTTAAAGAAGCACTTGATAATTATTTCTTAAAGATTGATGTATGAACAAAGCCCAGCAGGTAACACGCGGTATAAAACATTGGGGTTTAGGTGGTTGTTCAGGCTTTCTACAACGCATTAAGTTCGGTGTAACTGGACAGGAATGTAGCCCGCAATCCCCAACGATTTCATACCGCCATCCGTTATGCTTAATTAAAATAGAATCAAAGTTATTTCAAAATTTGAAATGAGAAATTATGAAAGACATTAATAATTATAAAGATTTTAGAGACAAGTGGAAACATGAAGATTTATTGATAAATCATCGAATATCTTGGTTGTTTATTACTCAAACAATTCTTATAACTGGATATATTAATATTCTAATGAATGATTCAGATTTAATATTGGAGAAAGCGATTCTAAATTGCATGGTTGCTATAGGCATCATTTTTACCATTGTTATTGGAATAAGTATATTTGCAGCCATAATTGCTATGAAGGATCTTAAAAGGAATTTCAAAGGAAATCAATTAATTGAAACAAGTATACGTGCTACAAGATGGGGATTTTTTGCATCTAGGTTGATACCGATCCTGTTTTTATTTTTATGGTTTGGTTTAATGATTTTCAATTTATTTTTCAGATGATCAATAGGTTCTTTTCTAATAACAGTGGGTAATTCATCTGCAAAATGGGTTAATTTTGGAGTAATCCAGCTTCGCGGTGAGGAGATAAACGATGGATATGGCAGTATAGTCAAGTTTATATCCCCTGGCTTTTGCTTTAGCGGCTTGAAACAGGGAGTTGAACCCCTCCAGGATGCCATTGCTTATCTTTGAGTCAAACCACGCTCCAATTCCTTTGATGTGTCTCTTAATCGTTCTTGCGGCCTCAATCATCGGTATTATACGGCTATGTGAAGCAACAAAGTACCATTTGTTAAGCAGTGCCTTGAATATCTCTGAAGACCCTGCATAGAAAATCTGTTGAAAAGACTCCTTAAGATCATAGCTACGAAGCGTTTTAAGATTGACTTTACTGATTCTGATTTCGAATAATTTCTGACGCTGTTTTTCCGTGAGGTTCTTTTGGTTTTTCAGAAGCACAAATCGACTTGATTTCAGAATGGGGTTACTTTTGGCCTCTTCCCTTCTCACTTTATCAACTGCTTCGGTAATGACTTTGACAATATGGAACTTATCAAAAGTAATTTCAGCCTGTGGTAAGTTATCTTCTACTCCTTTTACGAAGGACGCCGACATATCACAAGCCACCTGCCTGATTTGCTCTGCGTTCCCCTGATGTTTCTTCAAATCATCAACAAAGGCTTTGATTGTTGACTGATCTTTCCCTTTGGTAGCATAGAGAGTCCGCCTTTGTCCAAGATCAACGAATGTGGTTATATAGTTGTGGTTTTTTCTAACAGAGGTTTCATCAACGCCGATTTTATCCACCTCGCTGTAATCAGCATCTACCCTGGCTGTTCTGGTATATATGTCAATCATATTCCATAACTTATTGTCATATGTTGAGGTAAGCTTTGCTGTCTGGTGTACTGTCATGCACTTAAGAAGCTCCATCAGAAATGCTTCAAACATTAGTGTAAAACCACTTGACAACCCCTCCCATGGCGTCTGAACTACCCTGATACCTCCATCGGGTAACTTTACTCTGGGAACTCTGGCTGATATATGGCATTCAAACTCAAAGAAATTCAAATGACGCCAGTTCTTCTGTACGGTATCATAGGCCTTGTAACGTCCTCGGGTATTGGTCTCTTCATCTATATATTCAAACTCGCTCCCCCGGTCGAAGTCCACACTAACATCAAGCCGCTTTAGTGCACCGTCCAAATTAACACTTACTATATGCCATGGCTTTAAAATATGTAAGGCCATTGTGAATAGGTCAATCCCGCTTGTCATATACTTTGTTTTTGCCGCAAAGGTATAACTACCCACTCAAATTAGAAAAGA